>Ga0210003_1000243_pt1 | contig 48337 bp, 43 predicted proteins | sample LantaG_FD_182804 | JGI IMG/M metagenome (GOLD analysis project Ga0210003, IMG submission 182804) | Deep subsurface microbial communities from Baltic Sea to uncover new lineages of life (NeLLi) - Landsort_02402 metaG (SPAdes) (version 2) | ecosystem: Environmental > Aquatic > Marine > Oceanic >... | reverse complement strand
AGTGAAATGCTAAACACAGAATTACCATCAATTATTGTGACACCAAAACCAGAACCAGAGAGAGAAAATGATTATAACATGGATTTTTATGTTTCCAAAGAAGCATCTCTGAGTGGACCTTGGCCAATTCATTGTAATGAAGTATATGTTAGGAATAGTGTAAACTCTAAACAAGAGGCCTTACAAATAGCTAGAGAACAAATCGGAGTAAATCCTCCGGAAAATATTATCGAGATAGTAGAATTATTTGTTCCACCTTTTTCATGGACATATACTGTTAAAACCTTTCATATTAAACCAGATACTAAAGCAGATGTTCATATAGGTAATGGCAGAAGACAAGTGGCTTTTGATAAAACTTTATTCAAGTATAAAGATAATGTTATTTCAACATTAAAGGGAGGAGGATATTATTAAATATAAATAAATTATTAAAATTATAATTTATTTATTAGAAAATTTAAGATCTACTGGCAGCTTTACCGGCAGCTTTACCGGCAGCTTTATGGGCAGCAGCGGCGGCAGAAGCACTCATAGCAGCAGCTTTTCCGGCAGCAGCGGCTTTTCCGGCAGCAGCATGTGCGGCCTTGGCAGCACCCATAGCCTTAGAAGCAGAAGCACCTCTTGCGGCAGCAGCGGCCTTGGAAGCGGCCTTAGCGACACCCTTGGCAGCAGTAGCAGCCTTGGAAGCACCCATAGCAGCACCCTTGGCGGCAGCCTTCTTCATAGTTTTGGCCTTGGTCTTGGCGTAGCTCATAGAGGCACCATAAGGACTTCCTACCATACCCATAGCATTGCTAGATTGTCTGTGGCCATCACGGTTGAAGTCCATATCACCTTTGTGAGTAACAAAATCTTGTCCTGCTCTGGTCATAGATCTTTGTCCTTTGAGAGGGTTTCCACCACGACGAGATTTAGATCTACGACGAGAAGCGGAACGAGAACGAGAACGAGAACGAGAAGCAGATTTAGATCTTCTATGGGAAGCAGCGCGTCTGCGAGAACGACGGCCACCTACTGCGCCAGCACTTGCGCCAGCACTAGATTCGTCAGATTTTTTACTTGAGAACATATCCAGAAATCCACTGAAGTGCTCACCCATCGATTTTTCTTTGGGAACAGGTGTAGATCCATCAGCAACAGTTGATTGAGTTTGAACAGAAGAATTCATATTATATAATATTTATAGAAAATAATATATAATTTTTCTAAAATTATAGTTTAACGCGTTTATAAAGTTCTAAAGCAGCTAAACCTCCTGCTATTTGAGCAAGAATATAAGGAATTAGATCACTTTTAGGTAATTTACCAGCAGAAACCATCATAACGGAAACAGCAGGGTTAAACATTCCACCTGAGATAGGTCCACCAATTAATACAGCAATTGCTAAAGCAGCACCGATAGCTAGCCAATTACCGGTAGCAAGAATGACATAAAGGAAAAATAAAGTGCCTAAAAATTCAACAAGATACTTGTTCATGTTATATATTTAATTCACAAAAAAAACTTTTTAAGCAAAAATTTGTCTATTTCCAACGCCGGTTAATCTAGATCCTCCTCCAGATCTATAAGTATTCGCAATAGCACCTTTCTTTTTTGGTGCTACAGTTCCTCCTCCTCTAACTCTTGCTAAAGCACTATTTCTATATGAATCTTGCTTTTGAGCTAAACCTTGAAAGGATATTTGATTTTTATATGAAATTGTTGACTTACCTATTGCGTTAATTTTTTTCATTTGGATATGACTGGAAGAATCGTAATGACCTTGTAATAATGTGCCTCCACCAGCATCTTTGATGTATGCTTGACGAGCACGTGAGAACATAGAATCACCCGCGGAAGGATTAAACTTTTGAGGCATTGCTTTTGGAATAGCCTGATTAGAACTACCTGGAGCACCAGTAGGCATAATACCGTTTCCACCTGCTCCTTTAATTAATATTCCCTGAGTAGCAGGACCAGTAATTACCTTTGGACCTACCCCAGCTTTTCCATAATAAGGTGGCATATGTGGGAAATATGAAGTATTACTATATGTGAATTGCATTTTATATATATAATAGATAATATATAAAATATAAATTTAATGTCTTACTTTACCTAGAGCGACTAGTGTATTACTCTTTGTGTCACCACCAAATGAGTAATCATTGTAGTTTCTATTTTGAGCTTGTTGTTTCTTAAATTTGGTATAATCAGAACCATCGTATACCCATTTAACATTGGTATTAGCACTTGGAAGATTATTGGGATTTGGGAAAGATGATAATTTAAGACTACCTCCTAAAACTCTAGCAGAACCATTTGCTGCTAATTTAATTCTTCCTGTATTAACTTGATTAGAACCACCTGAAGTAAAAGCTACACGACTCATTAAATCACCAGCATTATTAACAGCTCTAAAAGGAGTTACATTAGTTTTAACACCATTGTATGTTCTATTAGCAGCTTTACCGTTCCAAGCATCACGCAATGTAAATCTCGTCCTTTCTCTACTGGATCCACCAACCATTCCAGAACCACCAGTACTACCACCACCGCCACCAATTAATCTTGGTGCTACACCTGGATACCCAGCAGCTTTATAGTTTACATTAAAAATTCCATGAGGCATTATATATATATCTCTCATATAAAAAATTTATAGAAATATGCTAAAACTATAAGTAAATTTTTATTACTATTATTTATGTCATAATTCGTGGAGCAATATTCATTGTTTGTAATTCTTGGAATAACAATTTACAAGCATATGGAATTTCCACATAATTGAAATCTACACGATTATCACATGTATTACAAATATGAATTTTCATCTCATTGTTATAAGCAGCAATCATACCACATCTTTTACATACATTTACCTGGTATTTATCTGACGCATCATATAATCTTCCTCTCGTAAACCTAGAAGCACCATGAGATACCATACAATCTCTTTCCATCTCTCCAAATCTTAGACCACCATCACGACTTCTACCTTCAGCTGGTTGTCTAGTAAGATTAACCATTGGTCCAATAGAACGACTATGTTGCTTGTCACGAACCATGTGCTTTAATCTCTGATAAAAGACTGGACCAATAAATATACTAGTTTCAATTTGTTCTCCAGAAAGACCATTATACATAACTTCATTACCATTACTTTCATAACCAACTTTTGTAAGTTCTTTACAAATAGTATCAATACTTAGATCGCCAAATGAAGTTCCATCACCAAACAATCCTAATTCAACTAGAACCTTGCCCAATAAGGTTTCCTTTAATTGTCCAATGGTCATACGAGATGGAATAGCATGAGGATTAATAATAATATCCGGCTTAACACCGCTAGTTGTAAATGGCATATCACATTCTGGAATAATATTTCCAATTGTTCCTTTCTGTCCATGACGACTACTAAACTTATCACCTATTACCGGCTTTCTAACAGTTCTAACTCTAACTTTGGCGAAACTGTAACCATCACCATTTCTATCAACAAAGTTTTTATCCACATATGATTCTTCATTAGTTCTAAAAGTCCTACTTAAATCTTCATACTTGATAACTTTTGTATGATCATTCCTGTTTTCTTTGATAGGAACAACTTTGGCGATAATAACATCATTATTCTCAAGTAATGTATTTTCTGGAACAAGCCCTTTACTTGTAATTTTACCATAGTTGCCATATTTCATACCCTTTGTTTTGGCTGGGTCTGGTTTACATCTAATTTCTTCGTCACCATTGATTTTTTTATCTTCATCTTTTTCAGTGTGATAAATTGTTGCTTGAAATAATCCTCTATCAATAGAACCTTGATTAAACAGTAAACTATCTTCCTGATTATAACCACTATGTGTCATAATAGCAACTATCACAGGAGAACCAGCCGGAATTTTGTCCAATTTAACCATACCCATTAAACGAGTATCTACTAATGGTCTAGCTGGATATGTTAATACATAAGCCGTTTTATCCATACGAGTATCATAATTAGTCACATATACACCCATTGCCTGCTTACCCATTGCCGATTGATATGTATTTCTAGGACTTTGGTTATGGTCAGGAAAGGGAATACAAGATGCTAGAATACCAAATATGGTGCTTGGGTGAATTTCACAATGAGTATATTTATAAATAAATTGATTCATTTTATATAATTCATTTGGCTTCATAGCAATCATACTATAACTTTGTTCTTCTGGATCGATATACTCGATAACAGAATCTGGAATATTACAATCAGTTAATAAATCATTCCAATTCAGTTCGTTATTTTTAATTTTATTAGCAATGCTATTTGTCATAATAGCATTATTATTTTTAACTCTTAAGACTGGACGAATTAATCTACCAGCATCGTTACAAATTCGAATTTCTTTGTCTTTAAAGTTAAATATAATAGATGAGTAAATATTAATCATACCCTTATATTTGTATTGTTGAAAAGTTGTAAATAATTCATATGGATTTTTACTAATTCCTAACCAAGCACCATTTACAAATACTTTAACATATTTTTCTAATTCTGCTGATGTTAATTCAGATAATGGTATAATAAATGGAATAACATATTCGTGTAAAGGACCGCTATTACTTGGAATAGTAATATGTGTCATATAACTAAGATTCTTAACTACACCTACACTAGCACCTTCTGGAGTTTCAGCTGGACAAAGAAATCCCCATGAAGTGTTATGTAACTTTCTAGGAGGAATTAATTTTCCACTTTTATCAATTGGTGTATTGATTCTTCTCAAATGACTTAAACTGGAGATGTAAGTTAGTCTATTTAATACTTGAGCAACACCAACTTTATTACTATTCACATTCTTAATTCCAAAATCTCCAGTTGATAATGCTCTTTTAAGACCATTTTCAATAGTTGTTGACTTGACGATTTTATAAATATTTGTAGTATTAATAATATTCAAATAATCTTCCGTAGATTTCCACGAGCCATTGTTAATCTCTCTAACAATTTGTTTCTGCATATCTTTTACTAACTTATTAAAGTAGTTACGATATAAATTATTCAATAAAACTCCAGTCAAATCAATTCTTTTATTGAGATAAGAATCTCTATCATCCGGTAGTGTCCATTCAAAACTACATTTCAATAATTTATTTGTCATATATCCCAAGAAATAAATCTTTTGTATTTTGTCATGGCAATGAGGAAATAGATCGTTATTCAAAATGTCCATTGTAAATTCATATTTCTTCTTGAGGCCCGATTCCTTATCCATATTAATAGGAGTATACATTACATAGGTCATTAAATGTTTGATAGCATCTTCTTGTGTCAGAATTTTATTTGCTTCTACAAGACACCCTCGTAGTCCATATTTCATTTTTTTATATTTACTTTCTTCAATATCTAAAATAATCTTCTCACAAATTTCTTTATCAGAAATAACACCCAAAGCACGAAATACTACAAGTAATGGGACTGGTTGTTTCATTCTTGGAATTTGAATATAAATAGATGTTCCAAATGCAGTATTCTTGCTTGATATCATCATGCTAATTTGCTTTGGACTAATACATTTAAAATCAGGAACAGATTTAATTTCTGCCATCCAAGCCCATTTGTTATTTCCTTTACTCACATTAAAACAATAAACACGATTCTCAGCAGCTCTTTCCTGTCCCAATACAGTTTTTTCACTACCATTAATAATGAAATATCCTCCAGCATCGAATTTACATTCTCCACTAATATTTTCATTAATATGAGAATATTGATTTAATACACACACAGACGACTTCAACATAATAGGCAATTTACCAATATGAATCTTTGGTAATATTTTATAAAATGTTTGCGATTTTTCCAAATTTTCTCCACTTCGCACAATATATTTAATATTCAAATCAATTGTCATCATTGATGAATATGTAAAATTTCTCAGTCTTGCTTCTTGGGGAAACATTAATTTCGAAGCTCCATTATTTTCATGAATTTGTGGTCTATATAGATGAAAGTTTTCAAATGTAATGAAAATTTCCAAATTGTATTTTCCACTGTCTTTATCAAAATCATTTTCACTAGATATTTGAACAGGATTGAACATGTCTATCGTTTTTTGAATTTGAATATTTACAAAATTATTAAATGATTCCAATTGATGTCTAACTAATTGTGTTAGATGTTGGTCTTTAAAATAGGATTCTATCACCGCCCATGGCGTTTCAAGATATTTTCCCAAGTTCTCACTAATATCCTTTTCTAGGTTAGCCATATTTGATTCTTGGATCATTATATAAATTATTATTAACATCAATTTATTTTTAAATCATTATTTTAAATCATTATGGAAATAAAATATTTTTATATATATATGAATGATAATCGAAATAATAACAACACTAAAAAGAAAAATAAGCATTTTAAAATTACTTTTGATACATCGAATAATAATGTTTTTCTAATAAATAATGAAGCATTAACTATTTTTCATAAAAAAAACTACTTACATAATTCTAACAAAGAATTAATTAAAATTAATAATAAAGATTTCAATATTAATAATAAAGATTTCAATATTAATAATAAAGATTTCAATATTAATAATAAAGATTTCAATATTAGTGAAAAAAATAATATAAAATCGTTTTCAAATTGTAATACAATGGTAACAACGAATAAATTAATAACATCATTAGACGATTATAATATTAATTCTAATCAAATAAATAAAGAGAAAACTGATTGCCTATTAAAACTTATTTTAAATCAAACTGAAAATGAATTTAATAAAAATTATAATTCTCCTTATTTTTCCGGTATTCCAATTATGCCAATTATTAAAGACAATTCTCTCTTCACAGATGAAGATATCAAAAAAATTATAAAAGAAGAAGTTTTAATTGATGTGTATATTGGCAACTTGACAGATCTAATTCATTTATGTGATAAATATCCTCTCGCAGATAATATTGAATATAATATTAATATGAAATCTCTCCACAATATTAAACCATCTCTCATTGAACTTCAAAATATGATTGGTATGAACTCCATTAAAGAGAATATTGTTGACCAAATTATATATTTTATTCAAGACTTACATAATATCTCTCCTAATAACTCAGATTATCTACACGCTGTTATTTATGGACCTCCTGGGACAGGTAAAACAGAAGTAGCAAAAATTATGGGCAAAATTTTTAGTAATCTAGGTATTCTCAAGAACAATGTTTTTAAAAAGGTTACACGTGACGACTTGGTAGCAGGATATCTAGGTCAGACTGCGATAAAAACTAAAGATGTTATTAAAGAGTGTATCGGAGGCGTGTTATTTATTGATGAAGCATATGCTTTAGGAAATAAAGAGAAAAGAGATTCATTTTCTAAAGAATGTATTGATACTATTTGCGAAGCTCTTAGTGACCATAAACAAGATTTAATGTGTATAATCGCAGGATATGAACAAGAAATTAAGGACTGTTTTTTTAGCTATAATTCTGGATTAGAATCTAGATTTACATGGAAATTTACTATTGACGATTATGACCATAAAGAATTAAAATTGATTTTTGAAAAAAAAATCAGAGATTGTGGTTGGAAATTAAAAGAACCTCTTAAAGAAGATTGGTTTGAAAAGAATAAAGATTATTTCAAATATTTTGGAAGAGATATGGAAACTTTATTTTCCAAAGTTAAAATTGCTCATAGTAGAAGAGTCTTTTGTCTACCAAAAGAAGAAAAAACTAAAATTAGTATGAAAGATTTAGATAAAGGTTTTACTATTTATAAACAAATGGGGGAAAGTGGAAAAAGAAAAGATGAAGCAGATAGACTTAAACAATTACATTATTCGATTTATTGTTAATTTTTATAATATATTTTATAATTAAAAATATATTATGTCCGAAAAAAAAACTATTCTTTTTAATGATTTAGTTACTAATAAAACTAGAAAAAATATTGGTGGAAAAATACAAAAGAAAGAGAAACCTAAAGCAGTAATAAAACCGAATACCTTGAAAAAATCTTTACTTGAAAGAATTAAAAAACATCAACAAAAAGAAAAAATAACAAACATGGCTGATATTGGTAATAATAAGACTACTGATGATATGGACTTTCATAATAATTTTGTTAATTCTATGGAATATTTAAATAAAATTAGTGAAAAACAAAAGAAAGAAAAAAAAAGAAAGAAAAATAAAACTCTTAAAAACCCTCAAGAAGGTGGTAATAGAAATAATATAAATATTACAATGGACTCACTCATATCTGTTGATTTACCTAATGATTTTGATAGTAAATCATCCGAACCTATTTTTTTATCAAGTTTCACAGAACAAATTCCTCCTATCATCAAAATACCTGTTTCTCAAGCTAGACATGTTTCTCAAGCTAGACCTGTTTCTGAATCTAGACCTGTTTCTCAAACTAGACCTGTTTCTCAAGCTAGACCTGTTTATGAATCTAGACATGTTGTCCCACCAAAAGCACTAGACTTTAATTCCAATGAAATTAAAATATTACCAGAACGACCATATGGCTGTCTAAAAGGAGGGAAAAAACCTACTTTTAGAGAATATCATAACAAAACTTTAAAACATTCACACAGTTCCACATCTAATAATAAACCTGTTAAAATAAAATCTGATAGGCAACAAACATTAAATGATTTAAAAAAATCATATAAAAAAATCAAACTAACTAAAAGAAAAACTAGAAAAACTACATTTAATCTAGGAAGAAGTAATAAAACGATATCTGTCTTAATTAAAAATAATTCAACAAGGAGAAAGATTAAAAGAGAACATGGTTTATTAAAACAGAAACCATTAAATGAAATTAAAAAGCATCTTTATGATAAAAATTTAATTAAAATAGGATCTACCGCACCAAACGATGTTTTAAGAACGCTATATGAACAATCTGTTTTAGCAGGTGATATTAACAATGTTAGTAATGATATTCAACTTCATAATTTCATTAATAAATAAAATATTTAATAAATATATATAAATGACATTACCATTAACAGAAAATTTTAGGGCTAATTCATATTTTAAAGGATTTTTAATTAATGCTATTATAGGAGCAATTATTACAGTTTTAGCTATTGAATTGCGTTTATTTTTAGAAGATAAAACTTCGTCCTATTATGGATTTTGGTCAAATTTATATAATACAAAAACAATTGATGAAGGTAAAAAGTTATTTGTTTCCCTATTAATTGTTTTTGTTATATCTATTATAACATACCATGTATTTTTCGCATTATTTATGTTTGGTGGTGGGTTTTTAATAAACGATGTTCATAATTCTCATAAACCAACACTTCATAACTTATTTAAAGTAGAACATTCAAAGGTTAAAACAAAACAGAATTTAGGTAATTCTGATAGAGTTATTGTTCTAGGACCCATTAAAAATAAAAATAAAAATAAAAATAAAAATAAAAATTAAAAATAAATCATATAATACTTATAGATTATATAGTATTATATGATTTATTTGAAAGGAATACCTCTTTATTTTCGCAAATTAAATTATGATGACATAAAATGTTCCTATTATAATTTAATGAGCCTATTATCTGATTATAATATTAATCTAATAAATACATTAACATGTGATGAGTTTTTAAATAAATTTAATTACGACCACATTATATTTGTTGTTATAAATTTAAATACTAATCTTGTTGTGGCTAGTGGAACCATTGAAATATTAAATAAAAATAGCATGTATAGTGTATGTATTATAAAAGAAATAATAATTGATAATGAATATGAGAAAGAAAAACAGTTATATTCATATTTTTTAAACAATTTAATTAAATATAGTGCTAACATTGAGAAGTGTGTAAAATACATTATTAAATAAATATAAATAGACATATATATATTTATTTAATGGCATTACTCAAAGAGTATTTTAAGTTAACAAATGAATATAGAGAGAAATATGGAGAGAAAACATTATTATTAATGGAAGTTGGTTCCTTTTTTGAGGTTTATACAAAGGTAGACCCAAATACTAAAGAAATAACTGAACAACAAATTATTGATTTAATAAAATGTACTGACTTTAATCCAGGTAAAAAAACAGATGAGGTCCTTATGTTCGGTTTTACATCAAGATCTCCTCCAATTCTAGAGAAATATTTGGATAAAATGATTAAATCAGGATTCACAGTTGTAGTATATGAACAAGATGCTCCTACTAATAATACTACTCGCAGTTTAAAAGCTATTTTCTCTCCTGGGACTTATTTTGAAGAGGAAAGTGAGAATGTATCAAATAATATTTGTTGTATATGGATTGAGTCACATAAACCTTCAAAGTTAAATAAAAATGGTTATATAATTATTGGCGTTTCCACAGTTGATATTTATACTGGAAAAAGTAATATGTTTGAAATTATAACAGAAAATGATCATAATCCAACAAGTTATGACGAATTAGAGAGATTTATTAATACATATAGTCCTAATGAAACTATAATTATTTCCAATATGGACGAGAGAAAAATAAATGATGTTGTCACCTATATTAATATAGATAGTTGTAAGATAATCAAAATACATACTACAGATAAAAGAGTCAAGAACACAGAAAAACAAACATATCAGAGAGAAATTATTCAACAATTCTTTTCTTCAACAATTTCCGAATCTCTCATTAACAATACGAATCCATTTGTTTATGGACTTCAAAGTTATGTATATTTATTGAATTTTATATTTGAACATAATCCTAACTTGATAAGTAAAATTCAAGAACCCATTATTGAAAATACGACAGATAGAATGTTATTAGCTAATCATAGTCTACAACAATTGAATATTATAGATGATAATAAATATAAAGGAAAAATGTCTTCTGTTAGTAATTTATTGAATAATTGTATTACACCTATGGGTATTAGAAAATTTAAATATAATATATTACATCCAACTGTTAATAAAAATAAAATGGAGCGAAGTTATAATATTACAGAACACTTATTAAATACGAAAAATACTTGGGAAACCTGGCGAAAAGATTTAAAAAATATCAGAGATATTGAAAAATTAAATAGACAAATATATCTTCAAAAAATAACTCCAATTAATTTGTCTAATTTTTATGATAATTTATCCACTATATCTACTATGTATAATGATATCATTCCAGACCCTATCATTATGGAATATTTAAAAGAAGATGTTGAAATGAATATCAATGATATTTGTTTTAAATTTCAAAGATTAATTAAACATACTTTTAATTTAGAATTGTGTAAATCAGTAACCTCATTAGACTCTAATGTCCCAAATTTTATTAATATTGGAATTAATAAAGAGTTGGATGATTGTGTTAACACATACAATAAAAGTAATAATAAGTTAGAATCAATCCGAATGAAATTAGATGAAATTATTTTAAATGGAGAGAAAAAGCAGAAAAATGATTTTGTTAAAATACACGAAACTGATAAAAATGGTATTTCTCTCCAATGCACTAGTAGAAGGTCTAAAATTTTGGAAAAAGAATTACAAAAAATTGGTAAGGACGAAATTTATATAGGATTTAATAATAATGACATCTATGAATATTATAACTTGTCCACAAAATTAACTTATCCCACATCTAGTGGTTCAAATGTTAATATTGAAAATTCATTAATTCACGAGTTAAGTAAATCTATTACTTCATCAAAACAAAAAATGATGGATTTAATAAAGTTAGTTTACAATAATTTTATACATAGTCTTCAAGATTTTGAAAATGAATTTTTGAATATTAATAATTTTTGTTCTACCATCGATATTCTCCAAAATAATTGTTATATAGCAACCAAATACAATTACAATAAACCTACTGTTAAAACAGGTGAGAAATCCTATGTAAAGGCATCTGAGATTAGACATCCTTTAATTGAACAATTGAATAGTGACGAATTATATGTCACTAATGATATTAGTGTGGGGTTAGATAAAGACTTAATGTTACTATATGGAACAAATGCTGTGGGTAAAACGAGTATTATTAGAGCATTGGGTATAAATATTATAATGGCACAAGCAGGATTATATGTTCCATGTAAAGATTTTGAATTTGTTCCATATACTGCCATTTTCACAAGAATATTAGGCAATGATAATTTATTTAAAGGACAATCCACATTTGCGGTAGAAATGTCTGAATTAAGAGTCATATTAAAAATGGCAAATAAAAATAGTTTAATATTAGGTGATGAATTATGTTCAGGAACAGAACACGATTCAGCTGTTAGTATTTTTATGTCAGGAATTCAAGCACTTCATAAGAAGGAATCTTCTTCTGTGTTTGCTACTCATTTACATGAAATATTAGATTTTGATGAAATTGATGATATGAATAAATTAGATGTAAAACATTTAACTGTTTCTTATAATGAAGAAAAAGACATGTTGATATATGATAGAAAATTAAAAGATGGTTCTGGTGAAAGTATGTATGGTCTTGAAGTATGTAAATCTTTACATTTACCAAAAGACTTTTTAGAAAATGCTTATAATATAAGAAAAAAATATAACAAATCTAATGAAGGTATATTATCAAAAAAAACATCACATTTTAATAGTAAAAAAATAATGGGAAATTGTGAAGTATGTAAGAAAAAAATGGGAACAGAGGTTCATCATTTACAACACCAAGAAAAGGCGAATGAAAATAATATGATAAAATCATTTCATAAAAATCATCCAGCAAACTTATTAACCTTATGCGAAGATTGTCATAATAATATTCATAAATCAGGAAAACAACACAAGAAAGTAAAAACGAGCAAGGGAACAAAAATTATGGAATTAGAAGAATAAAATATAAGAAATTATATATATGGAAGAATTAAATAAATTAGGACCTCTTATGTTATCAGTTACTATAGTAATAATAGGAATGATGGTATTTTTCTCAATAATAGAATTTAAATTGACTCCAGTAACAGATACTCGTATTCAAAAAATTGTTGATATAGAAGCTTTTGAAAACCCATCGACATCATTTTGTAAATCACATGAAGGTAAAAGACACGAATTAGAAACAAGTTGTGGTAAATTAAACAAGGATAATTGTTTAGCGACATCATGTTGTGTTTATGCCGATATGAAAGGTAAAGAATCTTGTCACTCAGGCGATGAACATGGACCCACATTCAGACGAGATGAACATGGAAAAACAAATGATATTGAATATTACTATTTTAAAAATAAATGCTATGGAAATAATTGTCCAAAAGAATAAATTAATAATATATAAAAAAATTGATTTATATATAAAATTCTATATATTATATATAATTCAAGATGATCATACCTGTAAAGTGTTTTACCTGTGGAAAAGTAATTGGCAATATGTTTGAATATTACCAAAAGGAGGTTCGCAAAATTAAGATGTCGCGTAATATGGAAGTTGACAAAGTTGTATATTTGACAGAAGATTTTATTGACAAAACTCCAGAAGGAGAAGTTTTAGACAAATTAGGATTAAAGAGAATGTGTTGTCGCAGACATCTATTAACTCATGTCGATATAGAATAATTTCTATATCTAATATATATTATGGTAAAATCGATGAAAAAAAGACAGTATAAAAAATCTCCCAAATATGGAAGAAAATCGTCTAAGCGCGTTAAAAAATCATCCAATAAACATATTAAATTTTCTTTACGAAAAGTAAAACGCGGACATAAACATAGTAGAAAGTTAGTATTACATAGAAAGAAAAGCAGAGGAAGAGTCAGACACGGGGGAAAATGTGGTTGCGGAATGAAAGGTGGTATGGTTTCTAGTCCCGCAGCAGGACCTGTAGGATATTCATGGGATGGAGGAAATGAAGCATCATGGCCTGGAGCTGCTGCTAGTCAAGGATTAGACACACAAGGAGCTACTATGTCCAATCATTTCAAGGTTAGTCCTAATGGTATAGTAGTTGGTGGAATTGATCCTTATGCCGGTTCATCTGGTATGGCTGGTGGAAAAAAACGAAAGGAAAAAGGAAAGAGAAATGGACAAAAAGGAGGTTTTTTCCAAGAAATTGTTAATTTAGGAAGAGGTGCTCAATATGGAGTTAATGGCGGATACTTTAATTTGGTAGGAAAACAACAACCTATTAGTCAAAATCCTTATCCTACCCTAGATCAACCAATTGATACTGACTATAAATTTATTGGAGCCACTCCTCCTAATGTAAGAGGTATGTATGTTAATGCTAATAATCAAGTAGCTGGAGTTTAAAAAATTTTTTTTCTTTAAATATATCATAATGTTAGGTGAAATTAAAAAACTATGCACCCCTGCTATGATATATTTTGTAGTAAGTGTCCTTACACTTTTTGTAATGATATTTTCTAATATCGGGAATCAAGGGTCATTCTGTATGGGTAATTATGATTGTCCAGTTGATAATGTATACATTATCTATATTATTAAAGCAGTCTATCTTCTATTTGTAACCATAGTATTAGACTCATTATGTAAAAATGGGTATACTGGTATTTCTTGGTTTTTAGTATTCTTTCCTATTATGTTTTATTTTATTGCTTTAGGTCTTTTTATGATAATGAAGCAAAATTCTTCTATAATGATTGTTCAAGAACAAGAACAAGAACAAGAATATTAATTAATTCATTAATCATTAATCATTAATCATTAATATGTAAAATTTATATGTTAACGATTACATTTAAAAAAATATACTTATGATATAATATAAATGAGTCTTAAGTATACGACTGCTACTTGGAACATAATTGAAAAATTTTTTAATGATAATCCACAAGTGTTAGTCCAGCATCATATTAGTTCATATAATGAATTTTTCAAAACTGGATTACAAAGTGTATTCAAAGAAAAAAATCCAATTAATCTTCAAAAAGAACAAAATCCCACCACTAAGGAATACAAATATAAATGTCAATTATATTTAGGTGGAAAAGATGGTTCAAGAATATATTATGGAAAACCTGTTATTTATGATGATACCCGAGAACATTATATGTATCCAAATGAAGCTAGATTAAGAAATATGAATTATGGTATCACTATTCATTATGATTTAGAAGTTGACTTTCAAATCATAGATGATGATGGTAAAGTTCATGAAAGTTCTCATGAATATGAAAAATTATTTCTTGGACGATTTCCTATAATGTTACAATCAGATTTATGTATTTTAAACGGATTGAATCGAGAAGTTAGATACAATATGGGAGAATGTCGTAATGATTATGGAGGATATTTTATTGTAGATGGAAAAGAAAAGGTTATTATTAGTCAAGAAAAGTTTGCTGATAATATGCTTTATATTAGAGAGAACTATAATGATATTTATAGTTATGGTGCTGATATTAGAACGGTTTCAGAGGATGCCTCCAAACCTGAGAGAACAATTTCTGTAAGAATTGTCGCACCTACTCAAGGATCGAGAGGATATAGTAATAATCAAATTGTTGTTAATATACCAAATGTGAAAAAACCAATTCCATTGTTTATTGTTTTTAGAGCATTAGGTGTAATATCAGACAAAAAAATTATTGAATATTGTTTGTTAGATCTTGAACAAAATAGTTCTATGGTTGATTTATTTATTCCTAGTGTTCATGATGCAGGTAAAATATTTACCCAAGATACTGCTTTGGAATATATTAAAACACATACAAAAGGTCATACTACAACCGATGTAATGGATATTTTATGTAATTATTTATTCCCCAATATAGGTGAATTAAATTTTCAACAAAAAGCCTATTTCTTGGGATATATCGTTAACAGTTTATTACTTGTATTTACAAAAATGGAACCTCCAACCGATAGAGACAGTTTTAGATTTAAACGCGTCGAAGTCCCAGGAACTATGTTGTATGATTTATTTAAAGAATATTTCAAATTACAACAAGATAATATTAAGTTACGATTAGATACAGAATACAATTTAAAAAAATCAAAAACCATTTATCAAAATGAAACTTTTAAAGACCTTATTACTAACAATTATGAAAAAATTTTTAATGAACGAATAATTGAAACAGGATTTAAGAAAGCATTTAAAGGAAATTGGGGCTCTCAAGAGCATACAAAAAAATTAGGTGCTATTCAAGGACTTAATAGACTATCTTATAATAGTTTTATCTCTCATTTAAGAAAAATTAATCTCCCAATGGACTCCACTGCCAAAGTAGTTAAACCTAGATTACTTCACGGGTCACAGTGGGGTATTATTGATCCTGTAGATACACCAGATGGTGGAAATATTGGTTTTCATAAACATATGTCTATTTCTACACATATTACCAGCGGATGTTCTAGTTATCCAATGATGACCTTCATGAGAAGTATTTGCAAAATGAAACTATTGGAAGAATGTAGTAATAGCTATTTATATAGTGCCACAAAAATATTTATTAATGGCTCGTGGGTCGGAACTGTTAATAATCCTCAAGAAACATTACGAATCGTTAAAAAATACAAGAGGAGTGGATTAATACCTATTTATAACAGTATTAGTTGGAATATTAAAAAAAATGAATTAATCATCTTTACTGATTCTGGTAGATTATGTAGACCCGTTTTTTATGTTGATGATAAGAAACCCGCTTTCAAAAGAAAAGAAATATTAGAAAAAATAAATAACAATAGTTTTACTTGGTCTAACTTAGTTAGTGGATTTGCTAAGAAGAAAATAAATGACTATAATCTTAACACCTGCGAATTTTATAAAATTAATGACTTATATGATACAACAGATTTTGAAAAGTTAGAGAATACAGAAGCTGTTATTGAGTATATTGATACAGCAGAAGAAGAAACCGCTCTAATTTCAAATGATTATGATTTTGAAGATAATAAACCATATACACATATTGAAATCCATCCATCATTATTGTTAGGAGTAATGGGTAATCAAATTGTTTTCCCAGAAAATAATCAATTACCAAGAGATTTATTCTTTTGTGGTCAAGCAAAACAAGCAGTATCATTATATAGTTCAAATTTTTTTAGTAGAATCGATAAAATGGGAGTCGTTTTAAATTATGGACAAACTCCTATTGTTAAGAGTAGATACTTACAATTTATTAATAATGAAGAACATCCATATGGAGAGAATGTAATTGTTGCCATTATGGTTTATGGAGGTTATAATGTTGAAGATTCAATTTTATTTAATGAAGGCTCTCTTAAGAGAGGTATGTTTCGAACGACCTACTATAATATGTATGAAAGTCGTGAAGAAAGTTCAAAAGTTGGCGAAAATACAGTTGATTCTCATTTTCAAAACATAGAAAATGCTACAGTAGATGGAAAAAAATATGGTTATGATTATAGCAAATTAGATAGTTATGGTATTGTTAAAGAAAATGTTTCTATTGATGAAAAAACAACTATTATTGGAAAGGTGAAAACTAACTTAGATGATCCAAATATTAGTGTTGATGACTCTACTTATCCAAAGAAAGGACAATTAGGCGTTGTAGATAAAACTTTTATGACTGAAGACGAAGAAGGATTCCGATTAGCAAAAGTAAGAATTAGAGAAGAGCGAATTCCTGTTATTGGTGACAAATTTTGTAGTAGATGTGGTCAAAAAGGAACAATTGGATTAGTTATTCCTGAAGAAAATATGCCTTTTACTGATGATGGTGTTAGACCAGATATTATTATTAACCCACATGCGTTACCTTCGAGAATGACTATTGGACAATTAGTTGAATCTTTAATGGGAAAAGCCAGTTTAAGTGTTGGAGGCTATGGGGATTGTACTGCATTTATTAATAAAGGTTCAAAACACGAAAAATTTGGAAAAATATTGACTCAAAATGGATATAATTCTACAGGAAATCAAATTTTATACAATGGAATGAATGGTGAGCAACTAGATGCTGAAATTTACATTGGTCCAACTTATTATATGAGATTGAAACATATGGTCAAAGATAAGATAAATCACAGAGCTCGGGGACCTAAAACTAGTTTAACACGTCAAACGGTTGGAGGAAGAGCAAATGACGGAGGATTAAGAATCGGAGAGATGGAACGTGATGGTGTGATTGCTCATGGTGCTGCTGGATTTTTACAAGAATCTATGTTAAATAGAGGTGACGAATATTTTATGGCAGTATGTAATAATACTGGAACTATTGCTATTTATAACAATAGTCAAAATCTATTTTTAAGTCCTATGTCCGATGGACCTATCAAGTTTCATACAACAATTGATAAAAAATTAAACATAGAAAATATATCCAAATATGGACGAAATTTTAGTGTGTTAAGAATACCATATGCTTTTAAACTATTAATTCAAGAATTACAAGTAATGAATATTCAAATGCGATTAATTACTGAAGACAATATAGATCAATTAACTTCATTAGCATTTTCCAAAAATATAGTCAAATTAATGAAAGATGAAGAATCTGATATAAAAATTCAAATTGAAAAAATCAATAGAAATAATAAAACCAATGCTTATGAGTCTAATATATTAGAAACTCCAACTGATGTAAACGAACCTTTTGAATTTCCAAAAGAAGAAAAAATGATTTTAGAACCTGAAGCATTAGCATGGTCTTATTATAGTTATGATGAGGATAGAGGTGAAGCTTATAAATCCATAATTCTTAATACTAAAGGAAACTCAACAGAAGTATGGTTTGTGGGAGAAAATGACGGTCAATTACCAAATCGTTATCCTGTTGGATGGAAAACAAAGGCAATGATTTATATGATTGATAAAACACCCATTCCTCCTAATGTTATGATTGAATCATTAAATATTAATCAAGTTCCTAATAATTGGGCTATTGCTATGGATAAAGTTCAAAGAGAACGAGAAGTTTCACCAGCATATGACCCCAATTCACCTATATATGCTCCTGGAAGTCCTGCTTATAATCCTAATTCACCTACTTATGATCCAAATACTCCTCCTTATGATCCAAATAGTCCTCCTTATGCTCCTGGAAGTCCTGATTACGGACCGAATGAAACTCCACCTTATGCTCCTGGAAGTCCTGATTACGGACCGAATGAAACTCCACCTTATGCTCCTGGAAGTCCTGATTACGGACCGAATGAAACTCCACCTTATGCTCCTGGAAGTCCCGATTATCGCCCACCTTCTCCATCTGGATCTCCTCCTCCTTTGCCAAATCATTATACAGGTGGAGGAAAAATAGTTGTTTTAGATTCAGACAAACCTGTGATTATTATGCCAAATAATAATTCCATTGAAACAATAAACAATCAAGTGATAAATCCTGAAATAGAAATAGATACAACCCTGGATAATAAAGAAGTTGATAATATTATAGAATTACTTAAAAAAACAAAACCAAAGAGAGATGATGGAATTGAATTGATAATTAATGATAGTTTAAATGAAAAAGAAGAGGAAAAAAAAGATGAAGAAAATGATTCTTCTAATGAGAAGAAAACAATTAAATTTTAATTATTATAATATAAAATTGAAATAAAATAAAAATATGATTTTGTATTATAAATAAGAATGTCGCAGTCTAGTCAAACTACATCATCATTGTTTAAATCCAGAACAGTTTTATTAAAACTGTTATCTGAACAAGGATTTAATACCAAAGATTACGAAGAATTTAGTGTAAATGAAGTTCACATTATGAGTAATAATAAACAGTTAGATATGTTGATGTCAAAATCTGAAAAGCCTGACAAAATTTATGTGAAATACCATTTAGCAAAAACTCTTAGGCGTGAAAATATTAATGATTACATAGATGATTTATATAATTTAGAACAAGTCTTAACTAAAGGAGATACCTTAATGATTCTGATTAAACAAGAGCCTCATGAACCTTTGCTTAATATTTTAAACGAAATATGGGAACAAGAAGGAATATTTATTGTTATTTATAATTTAGATAGACTTCAATACAATATTTTAGAACACGAATATGTTCCAAAACATACCATCTTAACCGACGAAGAAGTTGTAGCATTTAAAAAAAATTTTAATATTAATAAGGATAGTGAAATCCCCCAAATATCTAGATATGATCCAGTAGCAATCGCAATAGGACTTCGTCCTGGTCAAATTTGTAAAATAATTCGAGCTAGTAAAACAGCAATTACAGCCGATTATTATAGAATATGTTCTCAGTAATAAATATAATGGAAATTCTTAAGCAAACAAAAAACCAATTAACAAATTTAAACCAAAGATTTTTTTTAATTTTAGAAAATTTTGTTCCCCATTATGTTTCCTATTTACAAAATCCAAAAAGTGTAATTCCTGCTCAAGAAATTGAACATGTTAGATCAGTAGTCAATGAAATAAATTCCCAAGGATTTGTTCTTAAGAATAAAATGGAAGTTAAAATTGATGCAAGTCAGCAGCTTTCTGATGAATTAACTAAAGAAATAGAGATTCTTCAAACAGAAAATGTTACATTAAAAAAACAAGCACAGGCTCTTACACGAGCTTCATTAACCGCTGAAGGATTATTTGATGATGAAATCGATTGGTATAAAAAACAAATCAAGATTATCATTGTTATGTTAATTGGTATTATTATTTGTGGAAAATTTTTTCATAGTTTTAAACTAGATCTAAAACAAATGATTATGGCTATATTAGTCGTACTAGTATTAGGAGTTATTTTTGAAAAAATATTAATGACTATTTATGATAAAATTAAAGATAAATTAAACCAATCTGTCTAATTTTACATTATAGAAAACATTTTTCTGTTTATAGTTTATAGTAAAATGTTTAATACTCAAGGAAATGGCACATTTAAATATAATTTAGAACAAGGAAAGGCTATTTTAAATTATAATGATCAAGTGGATGATATTGTAAAACCTCATTTAAAAATAATCCAAGAAGGTTCTCTGATTGAGGGGTTAAATGGTTCATCTGGATTATCTCTCAAGGACAAGAAAACTGTAGAAGGATTACAAAATATAGAAAATGAATTTAATAAAACAATTGCTCAATATAATCAAGTTTATAAACAATTTAGTGAAGATTTAATGAATAGAAAAAACCAATTAAATGAAGTTTCTCCCTATTTAGGTAAAAATATTAGAAACTCTAGTGGAGCTATTTATTATGTTAACAATTTTGGTAATTACTATTGGTATTCTAGTGATGCTTGGGGTGACAGGAATCCTGATTGTCCATCTGGATACGAACAATTACCAGGCGAGATCCCTAGCCAATTAACACGAGGTGCTAATATGAACGTTGGAACTCCTTGTGGAGCTGCTGGACAAGTTGTTAAAAATACAGAAAGTGGAGATATGGCTTGGGTTGATATTCAAGGTAATAAACACTCTTTCCCTGAAGGAACCAAAATGTCTAGTTCATGTGCTCAAATGAATATTCTGGAAGTATCTAATGATGCTTATAATGCGATTCCTACAGGTAATTCAATGTCATCAGTTGATCCTTGTATGGCATTAGATGTGAATCCTACTATTTGGAAACAATTAAATGAATTAAATGTTAAATTGAAATTTCAGGCAGCAGCTATCACAAAAGAAATTAATTCTCTCTCCACTCAAGACCAAAATATTAATAGTCAAATTTCACAAACACGAAATAATATGAATAACTACATTAATCAAATTGACAAAGATACTTTAATGTTGACAAAGAATAAGAGAATGTTAGTTACTGCTGGCGGTGAACAAGAAGATTCTGAACTCAGAATGACATCCAATTATTACTTTTTACTCATATGGATCCTTTTAATGTTTTTGATAATTAGTTTATCTATGGCTGCTTATGCTTCTGATTCTAAAAAAATTGCGGGTATATCTTATGTTATTATAGCTGTATTTACTTTATTGTTCATAGTATATTTATACAACAAGATAGTTGTTACTAGTAATTCAATCACCATTGTTTAAATAGATTATATATTTATTTCTTATAAACTATATATATAATAATGTCGTTTGTTGACACAATAGTTGATGAAAAACCAAGAAAATATGAAACATTAATTAAATCTAGAGTTTTAGCCAAACAATTGGAAATGAAAATTAAGCAATATCATTCAACGCAAGATGCTTATGATAAATTAATTCAATCAGAAACCATTAACCGTAAGCCAGCTAGTGGTGGGCAGGAAAATATAAATGGTCGTTTAAAACAAATTAGTGCTGTTGGAAAAGATTGGCTTTGGGGTGTAAATTCATCTGATAATATTTTTACTTGTAAAAAACCATGTACAGACAGTAATTGGAAACAAATACCGGGAGGATTAACACAAATAGAAGGTGGAGATAAAGAAGTTTGGGGAGTAAATTCGGTTAATAATATTTATAAAACGAATCAAGATGGAACTGGTGGATGGACTAATATACCTGGTAAATTAACAAATATATCCCAAGGGGGCGGATGGGTTTGGGGAGTTAATTCTAGCAATAATGTCTATAGATGTAAAGACCCATGTGATGGTAATTGGGTTTTGGATACAACACCATCAAGCGAATGGACATTAGTATTTCGTCAAACAAATAATAATTGGAACTGGACGACGAATAATGGAGGAAATCGAAATATTGATAAAGGTAGTAATGCTGCCAACTATTCACAATTACAGAATTTGGAAAACTTTAGAGGAGATGATGGTAAACTAACATTTAAAATGACTTATCCAAAAAATAATACCCTTACATCACCTCAGATTTGGAAACAAACATCTAATCCTTGGACTGTTCGAAATAATCGCAGCGGACAAGTTGATGGATATCAAGCAATTAGCGTTCCATATACAGGTGATGCTTGGGGTGGGCTTAGATGGAATGGTGGTCCATGTTTATTAAGTGGATCCACAAATAGTTGGTGGTGGTATGCGTTAGGTAGTTTTAAACCATTTGGAAACAACTTAATACCTGGAGCTAATGATACACAAGTAAACAAAACAGAATTATATGTTAAAAATAACAAAATTACACCATCATTGGTTCAATTAAGTTGTAGCAATACTTATGTATATGGTCTAGATACTAATAAAAATGCGTGGTGGAAGCCAATTAACGGAACTGGTTCATGGAAAAGGTTTGGAAACGATAATCAAAAAAAATGGCAATTTTATTGGATAAATGCTTCTTCTTCCAATGGTAAAATACTAGCACTTGATATGGATCGTCGTATACGGGAAACCGATAAGAATGGAACAGCACTATGGAACTATTCATCGTCTGCTGGTGGAGCTAGTGGTTTAACTACTGTATCAGCAGATTCTCAAAATGAAGATTTTTATTTTACTAATACGAATGATCAAATCTATAGAAGTAGTCCTATAACAAGTGGTGGGTTATGGACTGATATAAAGAATGAAAACTATCAAATGGGAATGGTTTCATCTCCTACTCAAACCAATGACAATTGGAAATTCTTAGGTAAATCAGATACACTAAATGATTGTAAATTAAAAGCAGTCGAAGATAAAGAAACAGCATATTCAAGTGTAGTATATTATCCATCTGACTTTGGCAATGATTGGAGCAAATCTTGTTTTGGAGGTATAAAGGGAAAAAATATAAATTCAGGATACCAATTGAAAACAATTACATCATTAGCTCCAAATGGTTCATCTAGATTAGGTGGACAAGAAGGAGAAACACTTTTAAATCAAATGAAACAAATTCAAGGACAAATAAAAAGTCTCATTGACCAATCCAAAGAAGATAGTATTGGATTAGATAAAACAACTAATTCATTAAATACAACCAGAAAAACCACTAACAATGAGTTATCTAATCTATTGGATAAATTGGCACGAGATAGAAAAAAAATCAATAAACTTTTATTAGAACCAGATGCCATTGGAGAAGAAGAAAATAGTGATTTCCTACAACAATCTAATTATTCTGTATACTTTTTATGGATATTATTAGTAATAGTATCATTATTTTTAGCATCTCATATAATCGGATCACCTAGTGAAAGTATATCACCAATCGCTTATGCTTTTGTAGGAATTTGGATTTTAATTTTTGCCAAGTATTATTACAAGCAAGCTGCCTCTTATGGAGTAGCTTTTTGGAATTATATTTCGGCAATGTTAGTTGACCCGTTATAAAATAAATTAATATATTTTTTATTATAATAATATATTAATAATGTCAAAAACTGTCAAAGATGGCGAATTTTATGTTACAAATAGAAAAACACAAGAAAAAAGTCTAAAAAAAGATTTAGATGGTATTGAAGGATTTGATGTTATATCGAGATTAACTCAAAAGAAAAATCCATCAAATTTTGATATTCCTCAAAATGCTGATCCGGGGCAAATGGTTATGTGTGAAACGGATAAAATACGATATGTTAAATTGAACCAGTCTGGTAATTTTTTAACAATTCAACAAGTCGAGGTCTATGATGAAAATGGGACTAATGTAGCATTAGTTAGAGAATCGGTTAATAATAATTATAAACTAACAGATGGAGATAGACCTCCTGGAACTCCAATAGCGACAATGAATTCATATTATCCAGGAACAAATCCATATATGGCGTTAGATGGAAATGTTTCAGCAACGGAAGTATGGCCTAATAGTGCTTGTACAGCATCGCCAAGTGGTGGATGGTGGGAAGTTGATTTAGGAAAATTAGTAAATGTTAAAAAAATTGTTATTTATAATCGTCCCGATTGTTGTCAAGATCGATTAAATGGAACTACAGTTTCTGTGATTGATAGAAACCAAAATACTGTTTGGAGCACTACATTAAATTCAAATAGAAGACAAGAATTTAATATCAATCTAACAAAACAAAACTGTGGAGGACCAGTTATTGAAAAAAATCTTGATGATTTTGAAGAACTAAAAGAGCTTCAAATACAATATAATAGAGAATTACATACTTATAACCAATCAATTAAGGATAGATTAGATAATTCCAGAAAATATATTAGTGCGAGTAATAAATCTAATAATAAACTTGCTAATAAATGGATTTTAGATGACAAATCTGGACAACTTGGATATGTGACAGAACGTGGAACATATAAATACTTATCAACTCCAGCAATGGGAAACTCGATTCAAGGTAATAATGGATGTCCTAATGGATGGGGAACTAATTATACTAAGACAACGCCAGACGATGGGCAGGATTTCAGTATAGGTCAAGCTCCTGTAGGAGAAATGGTTAAAACAAATGGGGTTGAATTAATTAAAGGAACAAATCTGATTAATAATCAATCATGTAACCAGAGTGGAAAAAATGTTTTTGTAACTGAACCTCAACTGGCTACTAATTTAAGATATACCCAATGTTCTAAAAATGCTGGTTCTTATCAAAGTGATTTAGCGGTTACTACATTTGACGCGTGTAAACAAAGAGCCGCAGATGTAGGTAGTAATGTATTTTCCATGGGTCCAAATTATGGAAATAGTGCTGGACAATGTTTTATAGGTGGGGGAGGTAGTGGAATTGTAAAGGATTCACTATGTTCTGTAACTGGAAACGATAAACGAATGGGTAGAAATGTCGCGGGAAAATGGGTAAAGAGTGGTTGGATCGGATGGCGTTATCAGGAACCATATACCGCATATGCTATTTATAATACCGATTATGCTAATAATACGAATCTAAATCAAACATTTCATATTACTGATGATCTTGAAGCAAAATTGATTCCTAGTGGACCAATGAATAAAATAGGAGTCGTTAATGCTCCTAGTGAGTTTCAAGTAATAAATAATTTTGATTCGGCTGGATATGATATAACAGGAGGACAAGGTAATTCAAGTAATATTGAGGATATTAAAAAAAAATGTATAGAAACACCAGGATGTGCTGGATTTGTGTATAGTCCATCCACTGGACAATATTATTTAAAGAACGCAAATATGTGGCCAAAAGGGAATAGAAATATATCTCCCGGTCTAAATTTATATATAAGAACACCAACACTCGACCTTAATTCTAGTTGTAATAGTAATAATATAGAAACTATTACACAAAATATGTTTAATTATAGTCTGGGTTCAACAATGGATAGTTCTACAACTTGTGCTCTAGGAACAATATCATCACGAGATTTACAGAATGACAATCTTCAATATAAAAAATTAAACGCTATTTTAGAAAAAATGCACTCCAAAATTATTCATCTAGGAGGTGAAGATATTCAATTAAATAACAGATTATTGGGTCAATATAATCTTATGACGAATAGATTAAAAAAATATGAACAAGTTTATAGCAGTATTGAAAAAACAAGTAAGTTAACAAAACATGATACTGCCTTAGAAGAAGATGCTACTCTTAATATGTTAAGTAATGATAAAAAATTCATGCTATGGAGTATAGCTGCTATGGGAATTACAGCAGCAGCTTTAAAATTTATGAAATAAATTATTTTCAATAATTATATATTATATATCGTGATAATATATAATGAATACTCAACAAGAATTACAAGGAAATGACCAAACATTACAGACTATTGGTCAAATAGATGCTCAAATTCAAAGTATTTATAATAATTTAGAAGCATTAAGTGTCCAAGCAAATCCTGATTTAAACAAACAAAATGCTCTTTTACGACAAATTCAAGAGTTACAACAACTTAAATCAAGTTTATATACATCCGTAAGTGCCAAATATGCTTCATCTCAATCAAATGTCGCTGAATCAAGAAATAGTTTAGTAGATGAAATTGCTGTTACGAATGTAATTGGACAAGAATTAAAAAATGCTAATAGCAATTTATCTGCTTTAGAGCAAGCTAGATTTAATAAAATAAGAATGGCTGAAATTAATAACTATTATAGCGAGAAATATGGTTCACAAACAACTGTAATGAAAACTGTTGTCTATTTTTGTATTCCAATATTAATTTTAGGAATTTTAATGAAAAAAGACATCATTCCACAGAATATTTCTATGGCATTAATTGGTGTTTTAGTAGGATTAGCAGTTATTGTGGTATTTTTTCAAGCCATCGACCTTGCGAGGAGAAGCAATATGGTATATTCTGAATACAAATTCCCTTTTAATCCTGATAATGTTGATTTAAATAGTGAGAGTAATGATGATGATCAACCAAAACAAAAAGACAAAACTCTGTCTTGTGCTGCGGAGGCGTGTTGTCCTGAAGGTAATACTTTTGGAACGGTTTGGGATAATACTAATAAACAATGTGTTACTCCTGATTACAAAGATAGTCAAAGTGAAGGATTTGTAGGCTCAAAGTGTTTACAAAATTCTTTCGGAAAATCCGATTTCAATGTTAATGTTTTTGAAACTAATAGTAAAGGAGTTAAGGGATATAGTGATATGGATAATACTAGTTTTGCCACTTTTTAAATATTTTGATATATTAATATAATGTCAAACGCATCTGATTATGATCCTAATATTAATGAACAACAAAATGCTACAAAATCAGATCCAAGTAAATGTATTCAAGCAGATGATTTGGGTAAGCATTTGAATATAGCAAAATTTAATAAAATGATGAATAATACAGCTAGTAAAGTTGCCGGTTTTGTCGATTCTTATATTAAAGAGCAACAAGAAATTAAAGATAAACAAGCCAATCTCGGTGCTTCTCTAGATCAAAATAGATACAAACAAACTGCTATGGAGGTTCGTCGCAAAATGGTAGAAAAACACGAAAATACTATGAAACTTTTGAATAGAGAATATGGATTATTAACTAGCCAAATTCAAAATACCGAACATACAAAAGAATTATATCAAATGTTAACAAAACAAAATGCTATTCTTAAAAAATCTGTTGAAAAACAAATTCATATTATTGAAATATCTGATAGAAAAGCCTATTATGAAAATGAACAAAATGGAACTGCTGGATGGTGGTCCCATCATTTTCAAAATAAATATAAATACCTTATTATATTAATTATATTGGCAATCATAATTACTAAGAGATATAAAGAAGTTAAATTATGGGCCATTGTTGCTGCTCTTGCTTTATATCCTACTATTGCTTTTACTATAGTAGACTTTATTATAGGAATATTCAAATGGATTCGTTCTAATTCTAGACTGGTATATTTACATACAGATATGTAATAAAATTGAATTATAATATTTAGTTTTTAAAGATTAAATATTATTAAGGATAACAATGACCTATTTAACTGGAACAGCTGGATTTATGGTTGGAAGCAAAAAATGGTTCGAAATAGATTTAAATTGTATTGAAATAAATACTACATTTTATCGCCTTCCAACTGAAACATTAGTTAAGGCATGGAATAATTATCCATCAAATGTTAAATTAAGTATCAAGGCATCCAAGTATATAACACATATTAAAAGATTGAAAGATGTAAAAGAAGCCTGGGATACATTATGGAACAAGATTCAATGTTGTAGAGAGAAAATAGTATCAATATTATTTCAATTACCTCCATCATTTAATTTCTCAGAGATTAATTTATCTAGAATTCGTGAATTAAAAGAGTATTTCCCCAAAGATATTAATATGATTATAGAATTTCGCAATAAATCATGGATTAATTCTTATGTCTATGATGAAATGGATAAATATAAAATCAACATATGTGGAACTTATATTATTAAAGATGAAAAAACACCAAATTGGGTAGGAACTATGCCCAATGGATTAAATTTTGGAAACCCCAACAGTGATATTAGTTATATGAGAATTCATGGTCAAAAGGGATTCAAAGGAGAATTGACAGATGAACAGATGAGAGAAATGTATAACAAAAATAAATTAGGAAATAAGAAAAAGTATAATATTATTATATTCAATAATACATTTTTCAAAAATAGAAATAAAACTGTTCTAATTAAAAATCACAATATTAAATATGCTGCTGTTTATAACGCGTTTAAAATGAAAGAAATTACAGCAACAACAACTTAAAATTATTATTATTCATCATCTGATTCATCTTCATCACAACCATTTCCGCAAAGATATTGTCCACAACCTTTCATTTGAACTATATCTTCACTTTTTCCACAAAGACTACATTCTGCTTCTTGATTATTTGGCTCTTCTTGTACGAATAAAATATCTCCCATTCCATTATCATTAAAATATCCATCACATAAGCAACATTTTACCCATTGTTGTCCATCTTCATAATTTTCTTCTGTATCTTCTTCAAAATCCCAGTCAGGTGGATATCTTTCACAGTCCATATTTTCACACAATTTAACGGTTTCTTTATTTTGGTTCAATTCTTCTGTTATTTCAGGCACAATATTCGTATTTTTTACTTCCAATTCACATTTTTCAAAATTTGTCATATGTTTTTGTGTAGCTAAATGACGGTTCAATCTTGTCTTTGTAGGCACTTTAAAATCGCAATAAATACATTCGTAAGACATATCTATAGATAATTATTTATACCATCATTGGTTTAAATCTATTTCCGTTATTAAATAAAATTGATTAATATATTATTATTCTAATAATAACAATAATATATATTAACAACTTTCAAAGGTAATATGGAACAAAAACAAAATCAATTCCCTCATGATGAAAACAATCGCATTCAAAAATTGTATTATGATATAAATATTCATACCATTTTCAATAGAACAAAATTACAAAATCATAAAAACAAATTTTATAAATACAACAAATTTGTTTTGAACAAATTTTATGAAATACAACCAAAATTGTTAGAATTACAAGAAATACGAGATGAAGCATATATGCAATGGCAACGAGCAAAAAGAATATCATTAATCCATAATCCTACCCCTGAAAATGTAGAAAAACGGAAAGCATTAGTTCCAATATTTCGTAAAGCAGATGAAGAATATGAAGAAATAAGAATTGAAGAATACTATTATGATAGAGCTATTTGTTATATACAGGATAAAATAACCGAAATCAAAACTCAACAAAAGGTTATCAAACATTATAAAAAATGTGAAAATTGTGAAAAAATGGATATGGTTACAACTTGTGGTTGTAAATCCGAGCACAAATTATGTTCTGAATGCGTGTATGATAAAACAGAATGTCCTGTATGTGAAGAAGATTTGGGTTTACAATATTGTGCCATTTGTATGGAAAATAAAAAAGAAATAATAGAAACTGGTTGTGAAAATAAACATCAAACATGTAAAGAATGTTTGGATAAAATAATAGGAAAAAATAATAAGTGTCCATTTTGTCGTGGTTGTTGTAGTAAAGAACCAGTAGCAATCCCAGATTATTGGAGAGAGAGGTCGGAAGAAGAAGACGACGAATTGGCTCAGGAGTGGATGCAAGTAGGATATAGGAGTAGGAGCGAGGAAATCGAAGAAGAAGCCGACAACGAAGATAGATAGGAGTAGGAGAAGGACACCTTTTTAGTTCGAATTTAATGTCTCTTGGATTTCCTTTTGGATTTTTTGGATCTTTTGGACTTTCGTGTTCTTCTTTTTCCGCCAAGTTTTCCATAAGGTCTATTCATAGCACCTGGATTTAGATTTATATAAGTATCTAAAGCAGACGGACCTTGATAATATGCCATAGTTTTAAGTGATGGTATATTGGGTCGTTTATAATTTGATAATTCTTTTATATTATCGTCTTTTTGCTTTTTTCTTTCATTTTTCGTGAATATGTAGTCTTCTATCAAATAAGGAATACCATTTTGGTCTTCATCCTCTGGTGTCAGATTTTCTGCCAGTGCAAGTTCTTTGTTTGTATCAAGATTAAGTTCAATATCCATATCTGGGTGGTATAATAATAATTCAACCATGTCTATATCTCCAGAAATAATTGCGTGTATAAGTGGTGTAATTGGTTCTGGATCATCAATATACACAGCCTCCGCATTCACATTCGCTCCTTTTTTTAAGGCATCTTCAACTTTGTCGTAATCATGATCACCAATTGCATCAAAAAGATATGTATCCTTTTCGTCTTGATTTCCTCCTCTCTGTCTTTTCTTGGTTTTTCTTCCTCTACTATTCTTTTTACGAGTTTTTCCATTCATTTGTTCTAAAACATTGTTCGTAAAAAATTTGCCGTCTTTCGTGAGAGAATCGACAGTGGTTGTTTTGGACATATAATATAAGTATAGATATATATATAATTTTTATAAATTATCAGCAGTTAAATACTATTTTCTGGTCTAAAAACAGACTCTTTTTTATGGGAGTTGTCCCATTTTAAATATCCGAAGGTGTATATAAAATAAAAAATTGATAAAATAAAAAATTGAATTATATATTATTATTATTGTTATTCCAAACAAATAATATATATTAATAACTTTCAAAGGTAAGATAATATGGAACAAGAACGAAATGAATTCTCTCACGATCAAGACAATCGTATTCAAAAATTGTATCATGATGTAAATATTAATACAATTTTCAATAAATCGAAATTGCGAAATCTTAAAAACAAATTTGTTAAATATGTGAATTATTTAACAAAATATGAGAAAAATGTTATACAACCAGCATTATTAGAATATCAAAAAATAGAAGATGATGCACATAAAAAATGGAATCGAGTAACATTCTTCTACCTACATAATCCTACCCCTGAAAATTTAGAAAAACGAAAGGCATTATTTCCAATATTTCGCAAAGCAGAGGATGAATGCGGAAAACTAAAATGTATAGCGGCTGGTTTCTATGTTTCTAAAGATGATATTCATAGTAAAATAAATGAAATCAACAAACAACAACATAATATTTATAAACATTATAGAAAATGTTCTCATTGCAAAAACATGAATATGGTTACAACTTGTGGTTGTAAATCAAAACATAAATTATGTTCTGATTGTAGTGATGATATAACAGAATGTCCTGTATGTGAAGAAGACTTGGGTTTACAACATTGTGATATTTGTTATGAATATAAAAAGGAATTGGTTGATACTGGTTGCGAAAATAAACATCAAACATGTAAAGAATGTTTGGATAAAATAATAAGAAAGAACAATGTGTGTCCGTTTTGTCGTGATTATTGTAGTAAAGAACCAGTAGACCCACATCCAGCTCCAGATTATCTGATGGAGAATGGAGAAGACTATAGAGACTATTTACAAGATATGGCAGACGATAGGAGAGAAAGTAGGAGAGATAGGAGAGAAAGGTAGAGGGTGAAGAAGTTTAAATAAAAAAGGCGTTTTTTTCTACTATCATATAAATGATAGTAAATGATAGTATTTTTACGCCAAAAAACGCCAAATTTTTTGAATGTAAAAAATGTGACTTTAAGTGTAGCAAACAAAGTGATTGGAATAGACATATATTAACTAGGAAGCATAATAATGATAGTAAAATGATAGTAACTGATAGTATTTTAACGCCAAAAAATGCCAAATTTGAATGTGAATGCGGATATAATGTAATAGTCCCTACATATGAAGAGAGAAAATACAGGTAATAAAAAGTGGTTTGCTTTTGATATATGTAGTATTTTTCATTTTTACTTTTTTTCACAGACCTAAATTGGAAAATCAAAAAAGGACATCAAAAAAGAATGTCCATTTTCAAATATTGGAAATAGGATTGGAAAAGTTGGTGAAAAAGTGCTTGAGAGCATAAAGGTCTGATTTCGATTTTATAAAATTTTCATTTGTGATTGTTAATTTTTAAAGTATTTGTGAAAGTATTTAGGCATTATTTTCTGTTCTATAAATATAGAACATTTAGAATGAATTTAATGCCAAAAAATGCCGTAACATATTATTGTGAGAAATGTGACTTTAAATGTAGCAAACAAAGTAATTGGAACAATCATGTAAATACACGCAAACATATAAATAGAACATTATTGAACGATTTAGAACAAAAAAATGCCAAAAAATGCCGTGACGATTATGAATGCGAATGTGGAAAAATATATTCTGCTAGAAATAGTTTATGGTATCATAAAAAAAAATGTTCCATTATTCAAAAGGAAGAAACAGTAAATAACAATAATATTTCTACTACTGATATAGATAAAGAATTCTTAATTAAAATGCTTTTGAAGAATCAAGATATTATGGAAGGTATTCTTTTTAAGAATAGTGATGTTATGAATAAAATGTTGGAAGTAATGCCTCAAATAGGAAATACTACCAATACAAATAGTCACAATACTACTAACAATCAATTTAATATCAATATGTTTTTAAACGAGCATTGTAAAAATGCGATGAATTTAACAGATTTCATTGAATCACTACCTATAACAAATAAAACATATGATGAAACAATAGAAAATGGCTTAACAAAGACAATAACGAATATGATGGTGAATGGATTAAAGAAATTAGATGTACTGGATAGACCAATACATTGTACTGATATAAAACGAAAAACACTGTATGTGAAGGAAGCAGATATTTGGGAAAAAGATAAAGAATGGAATAAATTATTAGAATCTATACAGCAAATAGCGTTAAAACAAAGGATGTTAATAAATAAATGGCAAGAAGCCAACGAAGGATGGGAGACAGAGGAAAATATCCAAACAAAATTAACAACATTAGTCTATAATGTAATGACAGACATAGAGAATAACGAAAAAGAAACAAAAAAGATAATAAGTGCTATTGGGAATAAAGTATATATAGACGAAGAAATAAAGAATAAATATTTGTAAATGATGAGTGTAGTCGTTTACACCTTTGCACATCTAAAACGCCATTCCTCACTTTTCAATTTTTTTTCTTCTGGGGTTAGATACGCATACTTTAGTTGTATCACCCCAGTTAAGTTCACCATTTGCATCGTGCGTCTGCATGTCAGTGGTGGGATCCCACCAGATGTTGCGCCCTCCCCCCGGGCTTTGCCCAAATGCTGTTTATATAACCCCCAAATACTTACTTTATCCAAGCGAGTACGTTGTCTAAGCACTTGTGTAGTCATTAAATAATCCGCAACGGGTTTATAAAATAACCAATATGGGCCGTCTATTGTGTTAGTAGTTGCATATATGTAAAAGACATTTCCCGGAAAGGTTGGAGAAAGCCGGTCAGTTGATGTGGTTTCTTGTCCGTTTACATATTCAATCGTATTTCCAATTTCAAGTACACTATACCGATGAGACCAGATACCGGCGTTCAAGTTATTAATAACGCCACGAAATTTGTTTGTACGAACACCTTTATCATAGCTACCTTTATTATAATTATAGCTACCTCTAGTATAGCTTTCAATATAATATGTATGTCCAGTTTCCAAATCGTATGGCGAAATTAAGTTCATTTTTTGATAAAGTTAATATGAGTTATGTAATAATATAATTATTAAATTGTAAATCAATTTTAAATAAATAAAAATAAATAAAAAATAAATTATTAAATTTTTTATTTATTGAATTTTTTATTTATTGAATTGTATTTTTAATCTTCTTCTTCATATTCATCGCCATCTAATGTAGGGTCATAATCGTCATATACAATTGAAAGTCCATTCCAAACACCTCGTTGCTTTCTTCCAAATTTCTTATTAATAAATTCGAATAACTCACGACCCTTTGGAACATTTTTACCATGATGTAACTGAAACCATCCTCTGAATACTTCATATAAAGTAGTTTCCTTGATTTTGCCTCCAGAACATTTTTTAATCTTATCAGCAACAAATTCACTGTAATAATCCTGAGTGTTTCTATAATTAGAGCTAGATGCTTTTACAGCTGAACAAATATTAACAAGGCCATCAGTTTGAACAGCTTTCATAACTAACATAGACATAAATACAGGAGTCCAAGCAGTAAATTTATTAGCAAGTTTTTTATCCAACTCGAATTGATATTTTCGCTCATCATCAAAATCAGCTTTGGGACAGAATTTTGAAATAAATTCACAAACACAAATTCTTCTCCAAGTTCCCTCATCATTACTTCCGACATCCAATAATGTATTAGTGCAGACGACCAACTTAAATTGAGGAATAAATGTGATACTATCCTTGAATAATGCTCTGGCTTGTAGAGGGTCACCACCTGTAATTTCCTTCATAATACCCTCATTAATGCGATCACCTTTAGATGGTTCTTGCATAACGGCATAACGAATGCCTTTAAGTTGGGCAACTTCTGAAGATGTGCTACCGATAGAATTTCTTTTTGCTGCTATAAGAGTAATAGGAACAGTAGCTTTATAGTCACCCAAACACATAGACATTAATTCTACTAATTTAGATTTACCATTACTACCATTACCGTTATAAATATTAAATGTTTGATCGTTATTTTCACCAATTAAAGTCGATGCTAAATGTTCCCACATATAATCTCGTAGCTCCTTTTCTGGAAACAATTTAATCATGAAATCATTAATTTCATCAATTTGTTTTTTGTGTTTTTTAGCATCAAGAACATTATAAGGAATATTTGTAGTTTTTGAAATATAGTCATCTGGTTTACCATTACGGAAACATTTCATATCAAAATCATAGACACCATTGTTAAAGCACATTAATCTAGGATTGGCATCTACTTTATCAATAAAGGAGCTATCATAAAATATTTCTTTAGCTTCTCTCATAATATTATCTTTAACTCCTCGTCTTTTCAAATTGTTAGATAAATCAGCAATTTTTTTAGCTCGAGATTGTAATTCCTTATGCTTTTCACTAGTAGGGTCAGTTGTTCCACTACTAATTTGTTTAACAATATCCATTTGCTTAGTGAAATATATTTGAAATAATTCTTGAGAAATTGCCATTCTTAAATCAGTTCCTCCTTCATTTTCCTCCCATCGATGATTTTTATAAATATACCAAGCATCTTTCTTAATTGATACACAAGTGAATCGGTCTTTATACATTTGATAAAGAACCAACGCAAAATCAAAATCAGTTTGATTTTCAATAGTCTTTTCAATAAAATAACTAATAGTTTCTTGTCTAATTTCATCATATTTATCAGGGTTATCATTTTTAGCCCAATATATAATAGATTTAAATGTTAGACAATCATCATTTGCCGTTTCAAATCTACACCACATATCATAGAAATCAGATATTTTATCAAACTCAAAACTAGGTGATTGAGCACTGAATGCGATCCAAGTAATAAATAGTTTTTCGCTTGTATTTTTAAGAGCCCAACCAACCCGAATCCATTTATCATAAGGGATATAATATTTATCGGTTAAACACATAGTATACATATGAGTTTCCTTCAATGTATATTCGTTTGATTCAATATGATCAACAAAATGTTCTACAAGTGTATCTAATTCATCTTGAGTCGTAACTTGTGTAATATCCTCTAATTTATTTTTATCAACAATTTTCAATTTACTTTTACTCTTCTTCTTAGCTTTGACTGCTTCAAATTCTGCCTTGATAGAATCTTTCATTTCAAATGATTGATGTCCTTCGTATTGGGCGCTTAATAATTTGAAATTCGTTTTCATATCAAATTTTTTGACATCATTAATACTAAGAGTCCAATCATTATCTTCATCTACCTCCAAATCATAATAATATTTAATAACATAGCTTTCATTTCCTGGCTTTCTTGAACCATACAGTTGCCAATTAACAGTTGCTTTTGTTACGCCTTCGTCCAATACTTCTTCCCAAGTATTTTCAAGAGGTAAATCTCCCCAGACATCTTTTAACTTAGATACCATTCTACTTCTTAGAATGACTTGAAGACCCCTTTCCATATGAATGCCAATAATCATATGAATACCATCCTTAGTAGTATTTTCTAACATATTAACATTTTCTTTTTCAAAAATAAATACTGGAATAACTGTTCTAGACGGAATATCAATAAGTTCGGATATTTCCTGAAAATACAAATTAACCATTTCATTAATGTCTTCTTCACTATGTTGTTTATCTTCGACCTCAGTTGAATATCTAAAATCAAAATCTAACATAATTGGTCCGATATCACGATTTTGTTTTTCTGTGAGAAATTCAAATTTTCCGTCTTGGAAAACATGTTTATAATATTTCGTATAAAAATCGTCCAAGTCTTCAATCGTGTAGCTTCCAGCTTTAATATTTAAATTATTATCTCCTATTCTCGTATGAGTAAATCCTTCACCCTTTTGTGAATAATGTAATTTTAAATAAGCGTCAAATGATTGTTTCATTTTAGACATAGTATATTGTATATATTATCAACATTATATTTAGGTCAATTTTTTTATAAATATCTAAAGAATTCAATAAATGTATATACTGATTATGTATTCTTTATTATTAAGAGATAATTTTAAGTATTATGTCTTAATATAATTCTTTTTATACATAAAATGTTAGATAGATGTACAAAAATAATAAATAATATATTATTGCAATACTACATAAATATATTATTGTATATTCTATAACATGTCTACTGATACCGTAGTATTATCGAGAGAAACTACCAAGCGATTAATTAAAGATATTAGAGAAATGATTAAAAATCCATTAGATGATGATGGTATTTATTATAAACACGATGAAACCAATATTCTAGAAGGATATGCTTATATATCTGGTCCATCTGAGTCACAATATGTTGGAGGGAATTATTTTTTTAAATTAACATTTCCTTCGGACTATCCACATCAACCACCCAACGTCGAGTTTATGACTAATGACGGAGTGACTCGATTTCATCCGAATATGTATAGAAATGGGAAAATGTGTTTATCTATATTAAATACATGGCGTGGGGATCAATGGACAGGATGTCAAAGTATTAGAACTATATTACTAACTATTATAAGTATTCTGGATAATGTTCCTTTATTACATGAACCTGGATTTACTGTAAAACATCAAGATGTTGACAAGTATAATGAAATTATATTATATAGAAATATTGATTACTCTGTTATTGATATAATAAATAAAATAGACTGTGTTGATAAATCTACTAGTCAACATTCGTTTAATATATTATTTAAGGATGATATTATTTGTGAATTTAAAAAGAAACAAGCCGAGATATTATCTATTTTAGAAAAAAAGAAAGAAGATGATTCTACTTTTTTTATTAAAACAGGAATATATAATTTAAATGTTAAAATTAACTGGAAAGAAACATATGATAAATTTATTAAACTTAAAATATAAAATTGAAAGGTAATAAATAAATAAAAATATGTATAATATTCAAAGAAGATGCACTTTTGTAATAAATGCGACAACATGTACTACATCAGAATTTCTACTGATGATGAAAATAAATTAACATATTATTGTAGAAATTGCGGACACGAAGATACTGAATTAACTAAGGATAATATCTGCGTTTCTAAAACACAATTAAAAAGAAGTGAACAAAAATATAATCATATTATTAACGAATATACAAAGTTAGACCCAACTTTACCAAGACTTAATACAATTAAGTGTCCTAATAATGAATGTAGTAGCAATAAAGAAAAAGGAGAGAGAGAAGTTATTTATATTCGATATGATGATATGAATCAGCTATACATTTATTTATGTGCAAAATGTGATACTGTATGGAGAACTGATGGAAATGTTTAAAAAAATCAAGACATATTAATTTCATATTAATTTCATATTAATTTCATATTAATTTCATATTAATTTCATATTAATTTCATATTAATTTCATATTAATTTCATTTTTTTTAAATAAAATTGATTCTATTTAAAAAGTAATAATAATATATAATTATAAGAATGAGCGATTTAGAACAATCTGATTTGGAAAATATTAGTGACGATGATGTATCAATTGTTTCACAAGAAGATAATCAACCTACATTTTCTAAAAAAACGATTAAGGATTCAATTGAATTAAAAAAAAAAGATGATGAAGAAAACATTGTTGATTATGATGAAGAAGATGAAGATGAAGATGAAGATGAAGATGATGGTGTTGATAGTGAAACTGGCGACGATGACAATGATAATTTTAGTGTCGATGAAGAAGGAAATATAGCACAAGTTCCAGAAAATGTTATAAAGAAATCTTCTTCTAAAAATGTTGAAGAGCTTCCTACCACTACCATAACATTACCTAGTATTATTAATAAAAATGATTCTGATTATGAATCTGATGAAGATGAAGATGAAGACGACGAATATCTACAAAAATTTGATAAAGAAATGAGAGAAAATTATATACAAGAACACCATCCCGAATCAATTGTTCATAACTACGAAGAAATTTATAACTTGTCAAAGGTCGTTAGAAATAAAGATAACATTATTATTGATCCACTACACAAAACTATTCCAATGTTAACAAAATATGAAAAAACGAGAGTTTTGGGTATTCGGGCAAAACAAATTAATAATGGAGCTAAGCCGACAATAAAGATCCCAGACAATGTTATGGATGGATATCTAATTGCTTTAAAAGAATTAGAGGAAAAAAAGATTCCTGTTATTATTAGAAGACCTTTACCAAACGGATCCTCTGAATATTGGCACTTAAAAGATTTAGAACTTATCTAATCTTGAAGTTTTGCTAGAATAATTTGTAATAATGTTTTATAATTATAATAAATTAAAATAAATACGATTTTTTATTATAATTAGTTACTTACAATCGATATGTAGAAATTTTGTTGTATTTGTTTTAACGCCAAATAATATATGACTTATTATACCAAGAATAAAGCAAAAAATGGTTGTTAGTTCGACTGGTATATTTGTTATATATGCAATAAAAAATGCTAATATAATGGTGAGAATATAATCGACCATTGCTACATTCACAAATTTAATACTGTGAACTCCTGTATTTGGTTTTCCAAAAATATCACTATACTGTGAAAAGGGACATAATGTCATATATATATAATTATAATAAAAAAATTTTATTATAATTATTCTTACTCAATTAGCACTTCCATCTATTACCACAATCAATACAATTGACAAAGGTTGTCATAGGTTCATCAGCAGACCTTGTTTGTAGTTGATAATAGGTACATTTTTTGGATTTACATTTCCAACACTTGAAATTATCTGTTGATGCCTCTAGCTTTGGTTCATATTTATTTTCATCACGAATTTTCTTCTCTTGGATTAACGCATCCCATTTATCTGGACGCATTTCTTGATGTGTCATATATGCTAATTTATGAGCTTTTATCAACTTATTTTGGACCATATTTTTCACAACATCGTCCTTTAAATTAATATAAATACTTCTAACACGATCCAAATATATTTTAATAAAATAATTATTATCCCATTTTTTAACCACATTCAACTTAGTCGCATGTTCTAGACTGTAATTGTAAATTCCTTTTTCGAGATTTATAGACATTTGATCATTTAATAATATTTTGTTTAATTTATTAGAAATATTATTTCTGAATTCAGTTGGATTTTCAATTACCTTGCGCATTGTTATTATTAATTAATATATATATAATTTTCTTTAATCAATTTTTTTATATATTAATAACATTAATTCTCATCACTATATGAATATTCTTCTAACTCCAATTCTGCGGAATCATCATCATATTCTTCTTCGTCACTTTCAGTAGAACCATTTTCTATTGGAGTATCATCTACTACAAAATCATCTTTTAAATATCCACTCTTTGTTTTCATTTCTGCTGGAATACTCTCCATTTCATCTTCTTCATTCTCATCTGCTTGTGCTGTATCATCTAAATTTTCAAATCCACCAAATAATTCTTCATAAAATTTTTCCCACACTTCAATAGTCAAATCAATACAGTCATCATTTTCATCATTAGCAACAAGAGCACAAACACCAAAATATAACGATGTGTCTACTGGTGGTGGAAAATCATATTTATTTTCCGTATTTGCCTTACCTGTATCTCGTGAATATAATGAAACTGAACTAAAATTGTATTTGCTTTTTTTCGTTTTCCATGTAGTTCTTTTTTCAAAATTATCCGGTTTCTTAAATTTACATTTTTTATATAATTCATCGCCCTTATCTACATTATATTTACATACTTTTAAATCTCCTGACTTATCTACTAATATAATATTAACCATTACTAATAATTAGAAATCTAGTAATAGTTTTAAATAGTTTCTCTTAAGATATATCTACCTCGTATCGTTATATCTTTATTAAAACTATGTAAATAATATATAATATGCTTCCATGGATTATTCAAATGAGTATAATATCATTAATTTTAATTATTTTGGTTCATTATTTATTTACATTTTTTATGACAAATTTGACAATACCAAAAGTAAAAGATTTAGTAAATAAACCACAACAACAATATGAAGTATTATATAACACAATGAGAGAACAGCCCAAATCGCCAATTATTTCAAATGATAATGAAAGTATGAAAACGGAACTTAAGAATTACCTTAAAGAATTAAGTAATAAGAATAATAGTAGTAATAATTCTAATACAGTTAATGGTGTTAAAGATGTGAATGATATGGGAGGATTAATGTCTTCTGATAGTGCATTTTCATCTAATAATTATTCTTCTTTTTAAATGTATTAAAGGTAAGGTCATAATATAGTTATACTATGAAATTATCATACGAAGATAAGGGTCAATTGTTAAGAAGGCTTCCTAATTTGAAACTTTCTTATGAAAATATCCATAAGAAAGTTTTAAGCGAATTATATTATATTATCCCAAAAGGGAAAAAACATATAGTATGGTTTACCTATATAAAAGATAGAAAGGTTTGTGTTTTTATTGAAATAAATCGTGGTTCTAACAAATCAATCAAAAATTTATTTGTTGTTCCTCAGACATTTAATAAGAGTATTGTATTAGGAACTGTTTTCTATGGAACATTAATTGAAGCCAAAGAAAAGAAGTTTTTTTCTATTGAAAGTATTCATTTTTATAAAGGAAAAAATATCGAAGATAGAAATGAATTATTTAAACTCAATCTTATCAAAGATATATTGTCAAATGAAATTAAACAAATTATTATAGGAAGAAATGGAATAGGTCTTGGTTTACCAGTAATTACAGGAAGTTTTGAAGATTCTATTTCAGCAGCTAATTTACTCCCATATAGTATTTATTCAATTCAAAATAGAAATCTGAATAGCAATACAAATAATTTTAATTCTACTTTGTATAAAAATTATGAGTTTGATGATACAAAGTATATATTCTCCATTAAACCGGATATTCAAAACGACATCTATCATTTGTATGTTGGGAATAATAATAATTTAGAAAAATATGATATTGCTTATATTCCTGACTATAAAACAAGCACTATGATGAACAAAATATTTAGAAATATAAAAGAAAATGATAATCTAGACGCTTTAGAGGAAAGTGATGATGAAGAGGAATTTGAAAATATGAATGATGATAAATTTGTTAATTTAGAAAAATGCGTTAAAATGGAATGTATTTTGAATAAGAAATTTAATAAATATGTTCCTGTGAAAGTTATTCATAATGGAGTTGTTACACAAAAGCATATAATAGATTTAAAAAAATAAAAATTATACTTTTTTATAAGAAGTATATATATATATGTCATTAGTTCAACAAGCATCAATAGTAAATGCTCAAAATGCCCATTTTAGAGACCCTGGTATGTCCAGTAAAGTAGGAGCTGTATCTGGTTGTGGAGCCGGAGATAGTGCTTTATCATTACAACAAAAAGGTCTTTATCAAATGTTTAAGACTGGAGGTAGAGGAAAAAAACACGGTAAAAGTCGAAAAAGAAAATACAAAGGCGGTAACGGTTATGGATTTTCTAAAGATCAAGTTATTGCTGGCAATTCCGGTGTCAATGGTAATGGTTCTGTCCATTTAGCTGGGTTTTCTCGTTATCAAAATACTGGACAAAATGCCATAACCAACATGAATGCTTCCAAACAAAGTGGAGGTAGTTCTTCAGGTTATTCATATGGAACCGGAGGTTATCCATTCTACTCCTACAAACCATCACCAGGAGAGAATCTTTCTGTATTTGCTGGTTCCGGATATCCTCCAATTTCTAGAGGATTAAATAGTCAATGTGGTGGAAAACGAAGAAAATCAAGAAAGGGTTCCAAAAAGAGAAAGGGTTCCAAAAAGAGAAAGAGTTCCAAAAAGAGAAAGGGTTCCAAAAAGAGAAAGAGTTTCAAGAGAAAAAAAAGTGTCAAGAGAAGACAGCTAGGTGGAAGTGGTCAATTTATGAATAATATAGCAAATGCTCATATTTATTCTACTGGAGCACCTCCTGGATTAGATCATACTGCTTCAGCATTAGCTAATCCTCCTCCTTATACACCAACAAACGATTGTTTAAATACTTGGAAACATCTAGGCGATACACCTCCGTATAATGAGATTTATAAGTAAATTAGTTAAGATTTATCAAACATACTCCTTTTAAAGGTTGTTCTTTCTTTTTAATTTTTTTAATACATTCATCGCTTTTTAATGGGTCATATATTGTTTCCCATTTATCTTTAAAATAATCATCTATATTTGATGAAATAATATGATATTTTTGTTTAATATAATATTGTTTTCTTTTTTTCCATTGCTTTTCGAATATATCATGTGAATCAATAATATCTACTACTAACGGACTGGTATGTTTTGTTCTTAAAATTCTTCCCACAGATTGACAAACATCCGTTTTAGGTGACGCCATAATTAAACTCGTTAATGTTTTTATATCTAATCCTTCTGATGCCATTGCGTATGTAGCAATAATAACCTTTTTACTTTCACTTTTCTTTAATTCTTCTTCTTTCATTCCTCCAATATAATAACCTACTGTAGCTATATTTCTATGTTCAATCGCTTTAAATAAGTAGGTAATTAGAGTTTTATTATGAGCTAATATCATTATTTGTTGTTCATTATTTTTACTCAATTCGGTTTGCAAAACTTTAATTATAAACTCAGACCTATGATTATAGTTACATAATTTTGATATCATGGTGCTATATAATGGATTTCCTCTATAATCATATTTCATCTCATTAAATTCAGCATCTTCTACTGAATAATTAATTGCTTTGACAATAACTTTATGTTCTGAAGTGTTACTTTTTTCTTTATGAACTATATCTCCTAGAAACATCTTAAATACTTTGGTTAATCCATCTTTTCGTTGCATAGTTCCTGATAAACCAAGTGTATAGTTTGTAATTGTTCTCATCATACATCTACTAAATACTTCCGCACCTAGGTGATGCGTTTCATCGTATATTGACAGACCAAAACAATCAAATAAATCTTCAGGATATTCCTTTTGTGAAAGTGATTGTAACATTCCAATAACAATATCTTTATTCTCAATGTCAATAATTTGTCCTTGGATTTTTCCTACTCGAGCAGATGGTAGAAATTGATGAATTCTCTCAATCCATTGATTTAAAAGAAATGACTTGTGAACAATAACCAATGTTTTCTTTTTCAATTTCGCAATTATATCCAATGCCATTACAGTTTTTCCTTTTCCTGGATCCACATCTAGTAATCCACCGCCACTGTCTTTGACAGCATTAATATATTTATTCACAATATTTATTTGATATTCTCTCAACTCTCCATGAAATTCTAAATTTATATCTTCTCCCAACGATAATTTATTTTCAGTAAAATCGCCAAAAGTATTGACACCAAAATATCTTGGCATATAAAATTTGTTAGGTGATTCGCGATATACAGGAAATGCTTCTGGTTGAACTGGCGATTTAGGGACAAAAGCCTTTACAGTTAATTCATTTCGGATAAATAATTCCTCTTTGATTGTTAAATCTGATTTTAATATTGAATATCCTTTTTTTCCCAAATAGCTCATTATTGTATTATATTAATTATTAATGGATTATATTTATTCAATTTTTATTAAAATTATTTAGAAATGGTATTTGAAATAAAAAAATATAATAATATGATATATGGAACCTTATCAAATATTTCATAAGAGTCATCGTCACCAACTATTATTATTAGGTGTTCTGATTTTATACATTGTGTTAAATATTCAAACTCCTCCAACATTAGCTCATTTAATTGATAATATTTATGGCAATATTGCTGTAATTTTATGTGCGTTTTATTTATTAGCTAATTCTAATCCTGTTGTCGGTGTTATTGCTTTATTTGCCGCTTATGAATTAATTAAGAGATCTAGTTATTCTACTGGAACTGCTGCTATTAACAAATATTTGCCAACCGAAATGAAAAAGAGCGTTCACCTCTCTGCTTTTAATCAATTTCCTGTTACTTTAGAAGAAGAGGTTGTTAAAGATATGGCACCACTCATTAGCAGTGGAGGACCCAACAGTCTTCATTACAAACCTGTTATGGACAATACTCATAATGCTATGAATGTTCACGATACTACATCTGTTATCTAATAAATCAAATTAACATATAATAAGTATTAATTTGATTATTCCTTTTTTAATTTTTTAACAACATAATCCCAAGTATATGAGATTCCAACTGCTAAACCTAATGCCAAAATTATATATAAAAATGGCTGAATTTGTTCCATATCAATCTCTCCTCCCATAGACCCTGTATCTGTATTTGTCCCACCTGGCCCTTCTTGAACTAATATTTCTCCATCAGCATTCACTGGTTGACAATCTATATAAATCTCATCCCCGTTCTGCTTGGAATTTGCTCCCTTCTTATTATAAAAAACCGAGTTTTTTTTAACTGTAGAAACTGTATTTTTAATTATTTTTTTAAGTTTAGTTAATCCCGTAGAACTTATGTTTAAACCGTCTTCTTTATTGTAAACTATATATGAATATTCTCCATTACATGGTTCATATGATAATGTTCCACTATAAGCAAAATATCCTTTTCGACTAGGAACAAAATTATCTAAAGAAAAATTGCCACTTGAATTAGTTACTGATTCATTTACATTAGGTGTTCTTAATGCTGCTTCATCTATTAATAATCCTAACTGGGTTGATCCTTTATCTGTCTTTCCACCGGAAACAAACGGAACACATACAATTAAATTCTTTCCGGGACCATTATGAATTATCATTATTTCACCATCTGTATGAACACCTCCAAATTGATGTAATGATGGTTGATATATTCTTACTTCTTGAACTGTATAATTCTGGTCATTATATTTTACGGGATTCGCTTTTCCAGAATAATTTAACGATAAATAATTTTCTTTATTTGTAATATTTGGGGAATATATTCCATATTCATAATTATAGTCACATTTTAAAACACACGGACCTGTAATACTTTTCATATCTATATTTACTGGTGAATTCCCATTTATACATTCAATTAAATTAATTCTACTTGTCATTAATATATCTTAATAAAATAAATAACCTAGTAATACTTTTTCTTAAAGTATTATATATATGAAACTTTCTAAAAATAGATTACATAGAATTAAAAAAAGGAAAAACGGTTCTAAAAGAAAAAAGGTTTTTAGAACAAATGAAAGAAGTTATCAAAATACTCAAAAGAAACATCATAGACATCCTAATCTTAAAAATAAAACTCTTAAAATATATGTAGGAGGTGCTGATGCTATCCCTCAGACCTCAACGAAACCTAAAATGGGTCCATCATCTAGTAAAAAAGAAAATAAGAATCAAGGTTGTGCTTATAAAGATAGATTACAGGCTCCTGATACATTAGTAAATATTAATCAACCGGATAGAGAAAACTGGGTTAATAAATATTTTCAGGTTTCTAAAAATCAAAACTGTTTAGGTGATGCTAAAATAACGCTCCAACGGTTACTTAAAACATATTATGGTCAAACCAAAGATACTGATGTAACTAAAACAAAAAATGTTAGAGAATTACTTAGTGTATGGAATAGTAGTGCCGAATTAGCAGCTATGCCTAGAACAGAAGCTGATAAATATAATATAGATTATTCAAATATTACAGGAAAAATAACTGGTGTCACCAATCCAAAAATGTCCAAGAAAGAAGAAGATGAGGCTGCGAAAAGAAGCAAAACAAAAATGGAAGAGTATAATAAAGCTACTGACGAGTCATTAAAAAAATCTTGTGAGGCTATTACATCTAATATAAAATTACCAAAATCAGATGAAGCTAGAGTTGTAGCATTGTCAAATGTAATAAAAGCAAAGTATTCTAAAGATAATGATGCACTCATCAAAGCCGGAGGGAAAGTTGATATACCTCAATTTGGAAACAATGTTTATAAGGTTGATATAACCAATAGAGGTGATTGTCTAGGTGATTCAGTAGTATTTGATATTCTGTTTAGTGAAAAAGGTAATTGGAAAAATATACAAGGATGGGTTCCTGAAGAGAGAGAGGATGGTGGAAAGGTTGGCTATCTAGGAAATTTACGGCAAGTATTACAACATTATGTTTGTGCCAGTAGTGAACAAATTCTTAATGAAACATCAATTCCTAAAAATCAATTAAATGAATCATTAACAAGACTTGCTAATAATGTCCTTCCTGCTAGTGGAACAAGGGATAGAGCCGGTTGGTTAACAGATATTGAAATATCTTTATTAGCCAGATTATTTAATGTATTTATATTTGTTTACGATGTAGATAATAAGACAATAATGAAATATACTAATACGGGTGTTGGTAGTACAATTAATGAAAGCAATTATGATATGGGTAATAAGGATACTAGTATTTATATATACAATCATACAGGAACACATTATGAAAGTTTAATTAATTTACCAGCTGATGGTTCCAAGTCTTCATCAACAGGACCATCAACAGGACCATCACCAGGACCATCACCAGGACCATCACCAGGACCATCACCAGGACCATCACCAGGACCATCACCAGGACCATCACCAGGACCGTCTGATAGTTCCAAGTCTTCATCAACAGGACCAGCACCAGCACCGTCTGATAGTTCCAAGTCTTCATCAACTGATAGTTCCAAGTCTTCATCAACAGAACCAGCACCAGCATCAACTGATAGTTCCAAGTCTTCATCAACAGGATCAGCATCTAAAGATGCGGCTGAGAATCTTAATAAATATGATTGTAACGCGAATAATCTAAATATTGATGTTCCAGACACTAAAGAAGAATCTAAACAGAAATTAAAAACAATAAATGATAATATCATTGCTTGTCTTAAGAATGATCCCAATGATTTTTCCGATATAGAATTATTATTGAAACGAGATGATTTTCTTGATGCTTATCAAAAAAAATTTGGAGAAAGACTTAAAGAAGGTGAAATAACTCCAACTTGTAGTAAGTTATTCGAAAAAGAAGAGCTTGATTATAATTTTGTTCCTATTAACAATAAAAAAGAAGCATTGGATAAAATAAAACGATATGATACATTACTTTTAGATGAAGGACTGAAAAATAATGCTGAATGTGCCAGTTCTATTTTAACAGCACAGGAGATATATATAGAAAATGCCGAACATATGTATCCTGGATTAACAGCTGACTTAAAATCTGATAGTCCAGAACAACCTTCCGAAGAAAAAAAGGATGATGTGCCATTTACAAATAGTGAATTAAAAAGTATGTATGATAAATATAAAA
>Ga0210003_1000242_pt1 | contig 48420 bp, 41 predicted proteins | sample LantaG_FD_182804 | JGI IMG/M metagenome (GOLD analysis project Ga0210003, IMG submission 182804) | Deep subsurface microbial communities from Baltic Sea to uncover new lineages of life (NeLLi) - Landsort_02402 metaG (SPAdes) (version 2) | ecosystem: Environmental > Aquatic > Marine > Oceanic >... | reverse complement strand
TGGTAAAACCTCTCTGGCTTAATAAATGGCAGCAAAGCCGGAGAGGTTACATATAACTTCGGCCGGAGAGAACCGGAACCGTTAACGTTCGATTAAAATCGCAAAAAAGAATCGTGCGGGTGGTTTAGTTATGCGCAATGTACGAAAAATACATGACAGTGCCATTAGTACCGGACACCTTTAATTCCGGCACCTTTAATTCGCCCACCTTTAATTCGCCTTTTTGTAACATAATCATTTCTTGAGCGTCTATATCAATCGAGGGAGATATGGTTGCAGTCGGGTAGGATAAAGAGGGATGAAGGTTGTGAGGGATTGATGGAGGGGTGAAAAGGTTATTTATTTTTGTTTTTCCTCGAAAAACCAAAAAGATTAGACCTAAATAGAAGCCTTATTCGTTATATTAGTAACGAATGATCATTTGAAGATTAAGTAAGCAGATCGCAGATGCTTGAAGATAACATACTCGCTTGGAAGTTGAGGCGTGGAAATAAAGATGTAATACACGTTCTCTATGAGAAGTACAAAGATGATCTGCTTAGACTGGCTATTGCTCTTTTAAATGATGTTAGTGCCTCCGAAGATGTTGTACATGATGTTTTTCTCTCTTTTGTAAAGTCAGCCCATAAATTCCAACTGAAAGGCAGTCTCAAGGGTTATTTATTAACTTGCGTTGCTAATCTTTCGCGGGACATAATTCGCTCCAAAAAGCGGAAAAATACTGTTGGGCTTGATAAAGTTGACTTCGTTATATCAGTCTCAAAAAGACCTGATCAAACATCCATGTATAACGAAGAATTGCGACGATTAGCTTTTCTATTGAACCATATCCCATTTGAACAACGAGAGGTCATAGTTTTGCACGCTCAAGGCGGAATGAAGTTTAAGGAAATAGCTAAATCACAGAATGTGTCAATTAACACAATTAAGAGTCGATACCGTTATGGATTGGACAAACTACGTTCAATATTGAATGTCGAGGTGAAAAATGAAATCCGGTGATAACTTAAACAAATTACTTAAGAAATCACGTGCTATCACTAGTATCGATATGGACCATAACGTTCACAATGACATCCTAGAGATACAGAAGAAATCAAAGATGCGAACTCCTGCTATGTTACAGCAAGGGTCTTCAATATGGAGAACAATCATGCAAAGCAAAATAACAAAAATCGCCATCGCCGCAAGCATTTTACTTGCAGCATTTCTATCCCTTACCCTGTTCGACACAACTGTCCCCTCGGTTTACGCACTGGATCAAACCATTGAGGCATATGACTCATTGCGCTCTATACACATAACGGAATACTCCATTGAAACCGAAGAACCATTACAACTAGTCTGGGCGGAATTTGATCCCAGCGGAACAATCAAGAACATAAGACTGTGTATATTAACAAAACAAAACAACAGAATTATATATAAAGACTTTATCTGGAAACATATTAAGGAGGGAACTGCTAGGCTCTGGTGTAATAACGATGGAGAAATCTTTACAGGCGAAAAGATACGTATAAGATTTAATATTAAATCCGGCACCATTTCATTCGACAAGTTCTTGAAACACATATTTGAACTAACCGATCCAAGACGTTTTTTAACAAAAATTATAGAACTTGAAAGTAAAGAAGATGCAGTTGTTGTGATCGAACAACCTGATAATACATCAGAGCCGATCAATTTAACAGTAACGTTTGCATTTGAATTACCTATTATAGGAAAACGAATCTCGGCAGAAATTGATCAAATGACGAAGCGCGTACTTATCCTCTATTTGTTTGAATTCACAAATGAAGAGTATCACAAGAAATCTCTAATTAAATACAAAAGCTATTATCAGCCGATTGATCCTGCGATATTTGAATGGAATGAAAAGACCAGAGAAGCTTCTATTCCTATAGAGGATTTGCTTGACAAGAAGGCTTCATAACTTCTTTTTTGCTATATATTCCATCTTCTGCCCATTTTTTTTGTAACACAATCCTTTCTTGTGCGTCTATAATAGGGACAGGCGATATTAGAAATAAGGCTCAGTGGCGTAGGTGAGCAAGGATAAGGAGATGCAACTATGTCTTTTGTGCGTGCAAATGGGAAATATAGTATTAAAGGAATAATACTTCTCTTGGTGGTATTCGGATTAGGAATCATTGTTGGTGCGTACTCTTTCTACTCGGCACAACCACGACATGAATGCCCTGTAGTACAAACTTCCCTGAAAGTAAACAATCCTACATCTGCAAAATTCCTTACTAATTGCATTGAAATACTCGAATGGCAAAAACCAGATGGCACGATAGCTAAATTTAGTGTGATTGGTCGTAATGCTCCACCGAGCCGTAATCTGACAATCAAAGGCATGAAACCTTTGTCTATTCCTGACCACCATAGTCAAAATACTTTGATACTAACTGATATCACTAATAATAAAGCCAAGATTGTATACTTGTCCGATTTCGACCATCGGTCTTTTGGGAAGAACCTACGAACAATTGACTGTGGGGTCGTTGAACTTGATGTACTGGAAAATTAGATATTACTTCATTACTCCGTCATACTTATCCCAACTACGCTCATTTTTTTGTAATAGGATTTTATGGTGTGGGGTATAAAAGGGATAGGCGATATTAGAAATAAAGCTCAGTGGCGTCTAATAGAGAAATGTCAGATAATTATTGTTAGCCTGAATGAGATTAAATGAGACTTAATCTAGGACCACCCCCCAAAGATGACACTATTTCTGAAGAAGGGAGCACTTGGTATCCTGTAAATGAGCCTGGCCTCATCAGACTGCAGATCACAGCGTTTTTCACTGCCTTGCTCATTGCAGCATTTATAGCCTTAGTAATATTACTCACCAGAGGCTCCAATCATATAGGTGGTATGTTACGGCCAATTGTCTTGTTGTTTATTATTTTGGTCATACCCATTCATGAGTTTCTTCATGCGGTCTGCTTCAAGGGAAGGTTAACATCAAAACGAGTTATCTTTGGTTTCTATCCCAAAGTGCTTGGATTCTATGCCCACTACATTGGTCAGGTCTCATGGTATAGATATATCGTAATTGCAGTCTTCCCGTTTCTGATACTTACTGTGATACCTCTCATAATAGTGATAATATTTAATTTAGAATACCCATTTGTAGTTGAGGTCATCTTTGCAAATGGCTTGGCATCAGCAGGGGATGTGGTGACTGTCATCATCATTTTAAAACAAGTTCCAAGGCAGTCTATTTTAATCAATACCGGAATGAAAACATATTGGAAACCAGTATCTAACAAGCCACTGGAGTCGGATGTGGAATAGCCCTCATCACTCTCTCATACTTATCCCAACTATGCTCATTATTTTTGTAATAGAATTTTTGCTTGTGCGTATATAATAGGGAGAGAATTGAAGGGTAGTATATGATGAGAGTTATATTTATTTGTGCCGTTAGTACAATATTGGCGGTTGTGTGTATTTCAGGTTGTGCCGCCAAAGCCAGCAAAGACCAAATACATGCATATTATATAACTGGTGAACTGAAGCGGTTAGAACCAAACGAAAGTGCAGTCAGGCTGAACGATGAACTGATTGCTCTGGGCAAGACCGCAGTGCCCGCAGTAGTCGAACTCTTCGAGTCAAACACTCCAAGAGACCGGGGGAATGCAGCATGGATTCTTGGAGAAATTAGTGATAGAAGAGCAATATCAGTATTGACTCGAAAAGGACTTCATGACCCCGTTGCAAACGTTAGAGAATTCAGTGCTCAGGCTCTTGGCAGTATCGGAGACCCTTCTGCAATCCCCTATTTACATAAAGTAGCTTCAGAAGATACCGATTCAAGTGTAAGAGGCACAGCCCTTGGGGCTATTGAGAACATTCGAAGCCAAATGCGAAGTCCAAGATGAGGCTATCCCACTCATAAACCCACTCTCGATAACTACAAAACCACTCAAAAACCAACCAACAGGGGACTGTGAGGGGACTGCAAGGTGAGTAGTCATCACCGCTGGATTACCGCAGAATGGCATTTTTTGCCTATTGACAAGACTATGAAGTGGTCTTATAGTATTACAAAATAAGAAGTTGCGCGGGCGTAATTCAGTGGTAGAATGTCGGCTTCCCAAGCCGAATGTCGAGGGTTCGAATCCCTTCGCCCGCTTTTATTTTTTCCAGAGCAATCCCAAAGCAAGCCTACGGCACTTCAGCCGGCAAATCCTGCTGAGCCTTGCGAAGAGGCAACGCAGCAGGACATCAAATAGTCATTGACTTTCGGCCCGGGCAATGTATCATAATCGCCAAAATCTATCGTGAGAAACGAACTAAGTATTGCAGGAATCTCCATGGCACGTTGGCCGCAGCCTTTTTCATACCGACACGTGAGCGGCGAAATTCGTTGTTTTCCCCCCAAGAGTGAGTAACAGGGATTAGAAAGGATTTTTTATGGGACTATTCGGAGTTCTCGGAGCATCGACCGGGTCGTTTCAGATGTGGGACTGGATTGTAATCGCAGGCTACTTCGCAGTGCTGCTGGGTATTGTCTGGTGGGTCGTCCGGAAGAGCAGGGACACAGCCGATGATTACTTCCTGGCCGGGCGCAACCTGGGCTGGTTCATCGTCGGCGCGTCGATTTTCGCCTCCAACATCGGCTCCGAGCACCTGGTCGGGCTGGCTGGTTCGGGGGCTACCGACGGCGTGGCCATGGCCCACTATGAACTGCACGCCTGGTGTCTGCTGGTGCTGGGGTGGGTTATGGTTCCTTTCTATGCCCGGTCGAGGGTCTTTACTATGCCCGAGTTTCTGGAAAGACGCTTCTCGCCTGCCGCGCGCTGGGTGTTGTCGGTTATTTCGCTCGTGGCTTACGTGCTGACAAAAATCGCCGTGGGCATCTTCGCCGGGGGCATCGTATTTGGGGTACTGCTGCCGGACATCAATTTCTGGGGGCTCAACAGTTTCTGGATAGGTTCGATACTGGTGATTGTGTTAACGGGGATTTACACCATCCTGGGCGGCTTGCGGGCCGTGGTCTACACCGACACCGTCCAGATGATTGTCCTGGTGTTCGGCTCGATTCTGGTGACCATATTCGGGCTGAAGGCGCTGGGCGGCTGGGGCGAATTGCGGGCGATTTGCGGCTCAGATATGTTCAACCTCTGGAAGCCGTTAGTTCCTGCTAATATCGAGGGTACCTGGGCGCCGGTCAGAGAGTCAGGGCGTATGGCGTGGTACTTCAATGATAACTATCCCTGGCTGGGAATGCTATTCTGCGCACCTATCATCGGGTTGTGGTACTGGTGTACGGACCAATACATCGTTCAGCGTGCGTTAGGGGCGCCAAACGAACGGGCGGCACGTCGCGGCTCGATTTGGGCATCCTTTCTTAAGCTGCTGCCGGTCTTCATCTTCATTATTCCCGGTATGATATGCTTCGCCCTTGCAAAAGGCCATACCAGCGATAAAAAAGCACCTATAGATGTAACTAATAAAGTAGTCTCAGAAATAGGAGCTCGCCTTGAGGCATCTCTTTTCGTCGACAATGCAAAGGTTATCAAGCTGGCAGAAGAAGGCAATAAAGCAGCTTTTGAAGATTATGTAAAAGATGATGCAGCCTTGATAACTGCTTTCCACAAGGAAAATCGCGTTAATGCAGTTAAGACAACACTCGCAACAACAGAAGACAAAGACATCGTACATAACAAAGAAACCGGCAAGTACGAGAAGAGCGAGCAGGGCACAGGAAGACATCTGCTCAGAGGCGAGTGTCAGAAGTCTTTCCCACTGTTGGTGATGACGGTTTTGCCTGTCGGCGTACGCGGCATCGTGGTCGCCGGGCTGCTGGCGGCGCTGATGAGCTCGCTCTCGAGCGTGTTTAATGCCTCGAGCACACTGTTCACGATGGACTTCTACTCCAAGTTGCGTCCTCGGGCCACGCAGCATCAGCTCGTATGGATTGGCCGGCTCGCAACGGCGGTCATGGTTTTGATAGGGCTATTGTGGATACCGGTGATACGCGGCGGCAGAGGTCTGTATGATTACCTGCAGGGTGTACAGGCATATCTTGCTCCGCCGATTTTCGTGGTTTTCTTCCTCGGGGTATTTATGAAACGGCTCAATGCCAAAGGCTGCCTGTCTGCATTGATTGTGGGATTTCTGCTCGGCCTGTTCCGGCTTGCCGTTGATACGCCCTGCAAGTTGCTCCGCGATTTTACGTATGCCGATGGTTCGGTTCTCTGGGTCATCAATAATATCTTCTTCCAGTACTACAGCCTGTTTATCTTCGTCGTGTGTGTGGTTGTGATGATTGCAGTGAGCTATCTCACCGAACGGCCATCCTACGAAAAGATTAGCGGCCTGACGTATGGTACTACAACCACCGAGGACAGGGATGAGTCGCGGTCCAGTTGGACAAAGAGCGATGTTATCTTTTCGGTTATCCTGGTTGCTCTCATCGTCGCGGCGTATATGTATTTCACGGGCTGAAATGGGTCAATCATTTTAAGGCCCGGCTGGTTAAGGCGAGTGCAGGATTCATGAAATATGTGATTGGGCTGAAAGACTACCTGTTTATCGCCAGTGTATATACAAGCGTGAAATAAACGCCGATGATAAGGAAAATCACACCCGTGACCCTTCGAGCCCATATTTCAAACTGGCTGACTTTCTCAAATGCACGAGCCAGTGAGTTCGCCCCGAGCGCAATCAGAACACCGAAGACAAAGACGGGCAGCGCCGTTCCTACACCATAGACCAGCGGCAGGAGGATACAAGAAGAGTGTTTTACAGACAGTGGGACCAGGCTCCCGAAGAAAAGTGCGGCGGAGACGGGACAAAAGGACAGGGCAAAAATAATTCCCAATAGCAATGCTCCCATCAGGCCTAATTTCTCCGCTCGCTGTTGGCACCATTGGCCCAGGTTAGTTCCTTTTGTGCTGAACCGGAGCATTTCCAGCAGGACCATGCCGACAAGGATTAGAATCGGGCCAAGTAAGCGATTCATGTACTTTTGGAGCCAATGTGAGATGACCGGCATGGACAAGAGGCTGCTCACCAGCAGCATACCCAGGATAACATACGTTATGGTTCTGCCTGCCGTATAAAGTGTGCCGGTCCAGAGAACATAATTCGGCCGGTCGACCTTACGGCCGATGAAGGAAATCGCGGCTATATTGGTAGCCAGTGGGCAGGGACTGATTGATGTCAAAATACCCAGCCAAAATGCCCCACTCAAGCCAATAATCCATTCGCTCATGAATGGTCTTCCTCAAGAAACGTCTGAACGCTGTCGCAGATGTATTCGATGTACTTGCTCTTCTCCATAACCAGGTTCCATATCTGGTCAAGGTTTTTCCACTTGATTTCTTTGCCGTCTGCGATTTGAGAAAGTACGACCGACTTAGTGACCAACTGATAGTCCGTGACAAAGTGTTCATTCTCTGGAATGTCCACATTCACAGCCCTCCATTGAATTTGTTCCGAAGCCAAGTCTTCGGCGAAATAGGTTTCTATCGCTTCCTTGGCATAGTTTTCCAGTTTGTGACACGTTGGGCATCGCATGTTTCCGTGAAAGTAATAGACGATAAACTGACGGGTCGGCTCAGCAATCTGTACCACCGAAGGGGAAGTATCGTTTGCCTGGACAACAGGAGCTGGAGGATTGTCACCTGCACCGGGGTCTGCTGGTTTGGTTGCGCTTTCCCGTGCAATCATATAAACAATACTGCCGATAGCAAAAGTTAGTAAAATGGCAGTTAGAATCTTTTTGACATGCATTTGCTTCACTCCCATTTCTGAGCTACGTCGAATAAGTTTTTAGACAATTCAAGCTCCCAGCTTCTGAGTGTAAACTCAGCTCAGCATTTGCTTGATTTCGTCGGTTGAAGGTACTTTACCCACTACTTTCACTTCACCATCAACTTTCAAGGCCGGTGTTACTACTACGCCGCTCTTGATTATTTCGTTAATATCAGTGACTTTTTCAATTTCGTATTCAATGCCCAGTTCCTTAGCGGCAGCTTCGGCATTTTCAGTAAGCTTTTTGCACCTGGGACAACCTGTGCCAAGGATTCGTATTTTTCTCATTGCGATACCCTTCTAACCGAAAACATTCCAGACAAGACTCTTTTTCGCATCAACAGCTTTCACTATGAACCGCTCCGAACCATTTTTGTGTTCTGAGGCATATTCGTACAAGTATCAGCATCACGGGAACCTCAATAAGCACCCCAACAACTGTTGCCAAGGCAGCCCCCGAGGACAAGCCGAACAACATCGTCGCGGTAGCTATTGCGACCTCGAAATGATTTGAAGCCCCTATCATTGCAGATGGGGCTGCATCCCGGTATTGAAGCTTCAAAATCCTTGAGAGGCCGTAGGCCAGCCAAAAGATGAGATTCGTCTGGATAAACAACGGTACTGCTATCCAGAGAATTGTCAGCGGATTGGAAAGGATTACGTCTCCCTTGAACGAAAACAGCAAGACCAGGGTAACGAGCAGCGCGATAATAGTAACCGGCGTGAGAAAGTGCAGAAATCTCTGTTGGAACCAGTCTTGGCCTTTGGCAGCAATTATCCATTTTCGGGACAGGCATCCGGCAACCAACGGTAGAGCAACGTATATAGCTATCGACAACAACAACGCCTGCCAGGGGACAGGAAGCCTACCAACGCCAAGTAAAAACCCACCTAAGGGCCCGTATAGAAAAAGCATGGCCAGAGAGTTGATTGCCACCATTACCAGCGTATGCCCATCGTTTCCCCTGGCAAGATGGCCCCACACGAGCACCATAGCTGTGCACGGCGCGGTACCCAAGAGAATGGCTCCCCAAAGATAACTCCGCCAGAGCGGCACCTCGAGCATCTTGACGCCGTGTTGCAGCACGACTGTACCGGCCCCGTAAGTATCACCCACTTTTGCTGCCGCCCCGAGAGGCAGCTTTACGATATCCATTGCATCCGAGCCGATGAAGCCTTTGAAGATGAATCCGAAAAACAAAAGCGCAATTGCAAACATCGTAAAGGGTTTGATTACCCAATTGACAAATAGAGTAAGGCCAACAGGCTTTATACTTCTGCCGGCTTTGAGCACTTCGGCAAAATCTATCTTGACCATAATCGGGTACATCATAAAGAACAGGCATACGGCAATCGGAACCGATATAACAGGCGCCTGATTCACATAGATTGCCAGACCATCAAGCCATCCGGCAAACTCCGGCACTGTCTTGCCCAGTACTATGCCCCCTGCCATACACAAAACCACCCACACAGTCAGGTACTTTTCAAACACACTAAGGCCTTTGTGTGTGCGATGAATCTTTCTATCCGGGTTTTTCTCAATGATGTACGGCATCTCGTCAATAACCTTCAAAAAGACGTTTCAAAAACCATTTGTGAAACCGTTGCCGCAACCGCCGGCTGTAAGAAATTGTGATTTTGCCGGAGCCGGTTCATCTGCCTTTATCCCCAGAATGTACCAAAGAATATGCCGGCGACCGTGGACATCACGACGACAAGCAGGATGAAGACGATAGTTTTGACGTTTCCCATAACCTTTCGTATAACGAGAATATTGGGCAGCGAAAGAGCGGGCCCTGCCAGCAGCAATGCCAACACGGGCCCCTTGTGCATCCCGAGTTTCATTAGTGCCTGTGTAATTGGAATCTCCGTCAGTGTGGCGAAGTACCAGAATGCACCTATGACACTCGCTACAAGATTGGCGGTTATACTGTTATCGCCAACCCAGTTAGCGACCTGCTTTTCCGGCAGCAGGACACTGACGAACCCCACGACAAACACGCCGCCGTATAGCAACGGAACGAGGAGCTTGGCAAACCCCCATGTGTTCTGCATCCACCGGCTTATTTCGTCTCGCTCGAACCATCGCCAAACCATAATCAGCACGGCAAGTCCGCACATTCCTGCCAGATACCACCGAATGTGATAAACAGCGATGACCCAGGTTTTCTGCTCCTGCATGTCGGCTATCTCGCTCTTTTCAAGACTGACCTTGTCGCCGGTCTTGTTCTCGCCGAGGTTTTCTTCAAGCTGAAACCGGATGGCATCCTTCGTCTCGTGAATGACCACGGCCTTGAACTGCCGGCCATCGGTCGTTTTCACTGTGACATTGCCCGGATTGAACCAGTCGCTGAAAACGAGAAATAGAATCATACAGGCAAGATACAGAGCTGTTTTGCCAATGTGCCGCTTCGGTTTATCCGGCTCCGGCATCTGAATTGCCGCTTGCAGCTTTGCCCGCTCGCCTCTGCGAAACACCGCTGCCATTATCAGGCCGATTACTACGGCAAATATTATGGCACCGACAGCCCGACCAGCTCCGATGGAGAAGCCCAAGACACGCGCGCTCAGGAATATTGCAAGAATATTTATGGCCGGTCCCGCATAGAGAAAAGCTGAGGCCGGCCCGAGACCGGCTCCAAGCTGATAGATACCAGCAAACATGGGCAGTACGCTACAGGAACAAACTGCCAGAACACAACCGGCCACCGATGCTACAGTGTAAGCTAAAACCGGATTGGCATTAGGTCCCAGATATCGCATTACCGAGCTTTGGGACAAGAAGGTGATGATAGCCCCTGCAATAAATAACGCCGGCACGACACACGCCAGGGTATGATTACGTGCATACCACTGAAGCAGCCGAAAGGCTTCCTGAAGCGCTGCTTGAATCCTGGGGCTGCCTAACGGCAGAAAATAGGCCACGAGGAAAACCGTGACAAGACCGGCAAATATCTTCCATTCTCTCTTGATAAGCAGCCTCCCCTTTTGTGCTTAAGCGAACATATTATCACATAGGTATCGAGCACTTGTTTTGCAATTCATAAAAAAATCCTGAATCAGAAAGCTGCGAGCAACTTTCGGTTTTCCCTGGTCTGCTCTTTCAGAACGCGGATAATACACGAAAAGAAATCGAGGATACAGGGCGTCTTGAGCCTGTAGATGACCTTAAGACCCTCTTTATGGCATTCAAGCACGCCGGCGTTGACCATAACCCCCAAATGACGAGAGACGTTAGACCTCTCTGAGCCTATGTGCTTGGCGATATCGCATACACACTGTTCACCATCCTTCAGGAAATCGACTATTGCAATCCGTAGCGGATGGGCTATTGCTTTGGCAATCTCTGCCTGTTTCGAGAACAGTAGTTTTTTTCTGTTGCTTAACATTTTTAGCCCTGCAAGTATAAGACTGTATGACTATATACTCATATAGTAGCAATTGGTTCGAAGGAATCGAGAACTCGTCGCATTTTTTATGAAGCTAAAAGAGAAAAAACACAACAAGACCAGGACGGCCGGGCACACACCTGTCGAAAATGTCGTCCCAACCGCCGTGTCCATAAGCATTTACAGACTTTGCACAAAAATCAACCGGAGAGGGCGGGATTCGAACCCGCGGTACCCGTAAAGGGCACACCGGTTTTCGAAACCGGCTCCATCAGCCACTCGGACACCTCTCCAAAAACTCGCCGCCGCTTTTTGTACTCGTTGCGGCCGGCCTGTAAGCTGGCTTTGCAAGCAAGGCTCCGGTAGTGTACAGCACAAGCATCGGCCTTGCAAGGCATTGGAAAAAGCCAGTCGACCAATGCCGACAACCGTAAGCTGGTCCCGCCCCCCGTGCGGATAAGTCGGCGGTATCAATTCAGCGATATTGCCTCAATAATTTCCTTGCAGAGGCCGGAACCAGTTCTCATAATAATATACGGTGCAAAGGCGGCCCGGACAGCAGATTTTCCGGAGAACAGCCGACAAACGCCTTTAGCAAGAAAAGAGGACGATATAACCGTGGATATGGACTTCGAAAGAGGCCTGGAGCCGAGAATAGGAGATTCCAAAATGAACCAAAACGACAAACCGACTGACCTGGTCGATACGACCGACTGCCTCGAGGCCATCAGCGTCTTCAGAGGGTGGAAAAACTTCCTGTTCATAATCGTCGTTAGCTGTCTGCTGTCGTTGCAGGGGCTATTCTGGGTGGTCGACCTCGGACTGACAAAGACCGACAGCCAGGCAAGGCCCGCTGCTCAAACTGACCAGGCCCTCGCACAGAAGACGCAACAAGAGAACCTGCGCGGCGAAGACATCAAAATAGAAGTCCCCGCTGATGTAAACAGAATCGAGCAGGCCGCTGAACAGGTAGCCGCCGAGGAGCCTAATGTCCCGGGCCCACTTGAAAAACAAAAGCCAACCCTGCCCTCTGCAATAAAGTACAAACACGTTGCCTGGCTTATCCGGTTCCTCGATTTCGTTCTCATAATTGCCGCGATGCTGTATTGTCTCACAATGCTGTTTAGCCTGTTGATTTCGCTGCTCGGCAGACTCGGCGGAATAAACCACGTCTCAAGAGCATTCTTCCTGTCGCTCGTCTTTTTGATGTTTCTGCTGCCCTGGCAAAAGCTGTTTGGCCCCGTGGTGAAAGGTGCGATGTATACGCCGGCCGAACTGGCCTCCAGGGCAAACTGGTCCGGTGACGATTCGACCGGAATATTTACTGCGGTCCTGTACTATCTGCGGTTCACCGGTTATTGGCTGCTCGTGCTGCTGCTGCTCATCTTCTCAATGGCACGAAGCGTTCGATGGGCAAAAGCCACGCTGCGGCGACTGGAGGTGATATGATGCCCGACGAAAGGATTGGTTTCATCGGCACCGGCATCATGGGAAGGGCTATGGCCGCCAACCTGCTGAAAGCAGGCTACGAATTAACCGTCCACAACCGAACAAGACAGAGAACCGACCCCTTGATAGAACAGGGCGCCGCCTGGGCGGACAGTCCCGCCGAAACCGCACGGAATAGTGACATCATAATAACCTGTGTCCCCGATACCCCCGACGTAAGGCAGGTTCTGCTGGGCCAAAAAGGAGTAATCGAAGCGACGCATCCCGGCCTTATCTGCGTCGATATGAGCACAATCTCACCAACGGCAACACAGGATATGGGCAAGACACTCGCCGAAAAAGACGTCACTCTCATCGACGCTCCCATAAGCGGCGGTGAAATCGGCGCAATAGAGGCGAAGCTTTCGATTATGATGGGAGGCCCGAAAGAAGCAGTGGAAAAAGTACGCCCGATTATGGAGGTAATGGGCAGAACCGTGACTCGGTGCGGGCCGCTCGGCTCAGGACAAATGACAAAACTGGCCAACCAGGTGATGGTCATCCACACAATAATGAGCATCGCCGAAGGCCTGGCCTTCGCGGAAAAAGCGGGCCTCGATTTGCAGACCACGCTCGACGTCACCAGCGCCGGCGCCGCCTCGAGTCATTCGCTAAGGGCGCTCGGCCCCAAGATAATCGCCGGGGACCTCAAGCCAGCCTTTATGGTCGACCTTCAGCAGAAGGACCTGCGTCTCGTCCTCGAATACGCCGAGCAATTGAAGCTGCCCCTGCCGGGCGTCGCGCTGGCGCATCAGCTAATGAGCGTTCTCCAGGCACAGGGAAGGGGAAGGGATGGAACACAGGCAATGGTCGATGTCATTCGACAACTGGCGGAAAAACCGCGTTGAGCAGACACCGCCGCCTTACCGAGTGAGCTTCAGAATAAGGTTCCGCTGGTCCGGATATTTTTCGAGCAGCTCCTCCCGCCGCGGACCCGGAAATATTCAGCCAAACAGCAATGGTTCAGCACCCTGGGCACACTTTTGAAACCGCGGCACGTCTTGACTCGAATCTTATAGGTCAAACCAATCACCCCTTTAGTGGCATTGTTGGTCGGTAACCGTGCAAAACGTGTTACGACTATTGTAAGTCTCGTAAATTCCTAAAAATACGCAAGAACAAAGGTAAGCCATGTCAGAACCATTGTCAAGAGTTTGTAAAATAGCGGGCGGTCTGGGCATTTTGGTCTGGACTTGCGTATTATATTTGGTATTGTTGCCAATGAATAGACTGGCGGTCAACCGTAACTTATATGAGACGAAAAAACTCGGTCACAAGGGGGATTGCATCGCATCTACACCTTGCGTTTTGTTATTCCATCTGCGGGACGGAGCCATGGCAAAATTCAAAGACTGTTTCACAAAGAAGAAGATACTTTTCATGGCGGTCGCCGCCGCCCTTGCTCTGGGCGTCGGTTTTGGGCTGCATTGGTGGTCTGAGCAGCCGGGGCCGGATGCGGCGGCTTATGGTGTTTCGTTCGAATTCGAGTATGAGCATTCTGCCTGGGCCTCCCCCGAGACAACCGCTTACCAGGAAAATGAACCTATCATCGCACGCGGGTACATAAGTAAGATTAAGACAGATGCGCCCTTGCCAAATATGTATAGCCGCTGGGACAGGGGCAAAATTCACCCTATCATTCTTGTTGTTAAAGACCCGGACGGCCTGGTGTATAAGTGGGAGAACGGGCTTTCGCACCGTGAGTATGTCGAGCAGGTAAAGCTCTGGCAGACTAAAGCCCACGGGATTCACTTCGATTTTGACCTGCAGGATTGGGTACCAGAGGGCTTCAGGTGGAAGGCGGGGTGGTATATAGTAACAGGTTTTTTCTCGGTGGATGGCAGGCGGCTCGAGATATGTGGCGCGGCCTTTTTTATGAAGGAGGTGCCGGCGACTTTTAGAAATCCTCCGCCGGGGACAAATCCGGCAACATCATTTGCGCCGATGCTGTCGGTAGGGGTCGAGGCTGACAAGAAGGCATACAATACAGGGGATATCATTACACTAAGAGGGTACCTGACCAACATAAGCAGCGAGCCTTTTCTGGTGCAGAGCCGCTATCCATTTCGGCAGGGCCGACTTATGGTGGAGCGGGGGCATGATTTCTTTCCGAATTTCAGGTACTCTGCGCCCTTACGACTGTCTGATTTTACGAAGGTCGAGCCGGGGCAGCAGATTCTGTTCTTCGAAGAGGCTTTCGTGGCCGGGCGGAGCGATCCACACTGGGCGGTAGGGGCTCGAAGAGCATGCTTTCCACCACCTTTCGCTCGGCAAAAGTACTCAGTCTGGTTTGAGATGGAGTCCAAAGGACTTTTTCCGTCCGATCGGCAGCCGGACGTTGGTATATGGACGGGCAAGGTTAAATCCAGCAGTATTACCATTCTCATAAACGCAGCATCTCCTCAGACGGGGGATGATAGCTCTTGAGGACGCTTGCCAGATATCCCGCTATGATTATATGGCACACCCGCCGGCCACGAACCAATAAAAATAGCGTGCCGTCACCCTGAAGAGGGATTCTGTTGGGTGAACTTGTCAAATGTGCTAAATTGTTCCACGAATAATGTCAGAAAGAAGACGCGCAAAACTTGGTCGCGATGAGTTCGCCGAGGTTGTGAAAAGGGCGCCTCTGGCGTCCATTGATTTGGTTGTTAAAAACAGCCGGCGCGAGATGCTGGTTGGTCTACGTAAGAATGAGCCGGCCAAGGGGTTTTGGTTCGTGCCGGGCGTTGCCCTGGCGCATCAGCTAATGAGCGTCCTGCAGGCACAGGGAAGGGGAAGGGATGGAACCCAGGCAATGGTCGATGTCATTCGACAACTGGCGGAAAAACCGCGTTGAGCAGACACCGCCGCCTTACCGCGTCAGCTTCAGAATAAGGTTCCGCTGGTCCGGATATTTTTCGAGCAGCTCCTCCCGCCGGGCCAATTCAAAATCCGAAAGCTCAAAACCAGGCGCCATCGTTGTACCCAGGAGAGCAAAACGCCCGCCGGCATTGACAAAACAGCCCTGCCAACCGCCTGCCGGAACCGTCACCTGAACGTACTGCCCAGCCGAAATATCGTGGCCCAGCGCGACGACTTCGCTGCTGCCGTCTGGATGAAGCTGCAGCATAGTCACCGCATCGCCAAGGTAGAAATGAAATATCTCGTCGCTTTTGACACTGTGCAGAGCCGAGAAATCATCAGCGGTCAGCAGGTAGAGAATCGCCGTACCAAAACACCTCTGGCCCCCGTACCGTTCCGGCAGACCAGCCGAACCAATTCTCTCCTGTGCGCGATAGGTCTCAACATAATACCCACCCTCGCCCGCCAGCGGCTTCATATCAAAAAACGCTATTAGCTGCTCCGCAGTTAACATATCACATAGTGACGCTGGTAGCTAATTAGACTGTTCGTTTGCTCCGCACGCAACATCTGCGAATTCTCTGCCTACAACTCGCCGCAAAAGCCACCGGGCGCACGTGCGGAAGCAAACTGTGCCGATGCCCGTGATTATAGTGCAGCTTGAACTGCCTCACAAGGACCTTAGCTAATGGATGCCAGTGCTCGTCAGCGAAAAGAATCCCATCTGTTTGTCGCGGCGAAATCATCATCTCCGCCAAAATCACACCCCTTGACAGGCAGTGCAAGGTTGTGCTATTATACCTTCAGTGAGCGAGCCGGTTACCAAGACCGCTTAGGCTTGGCGGTTTTCGTAACCTGCCCGACAAAATTCGAAAGAATCATTCAAAACTCGGCTGCGCTTTGGCAAAAACCGCCGGCAGCACAGCCCCCTAATCCGGGAGAATTGAATGAACCAGGAACAATTGGACAACGTCGAGCAGATAATCGATTACAAATTCCAGGACCGGGGCCTTCTGGAAAAAGCTCTGACGCACTCTTCATCCGTCGATAATCGCCTCGAAAGCAACGAACGGCTCGAGTTCCTCGGTGACGCGATACTGGGCCAGGTCATCTGCCAGGCCCTTTACGAGCGCTTCGGAAAATACCTCGAAGGCGACCTGACAAAGATAAAAAGTATGCTCGTTTCTCGACGGACCTGCTCGGTCATCGCCGGGCAGCTCGGCCTCCACGAATTCTTAAGAACAGGAAAAGGCATGAACGGAAGCCGGGCCCTGTCGGGGTCCCTGGCGGCAGGCCTGCTCGAAGCGCTGATTGCCGCGTTACACATTGACGGAGGCGCCGACACTGCGCGCGAATTTATCCTCACGGCTTTTGCAGAACTTATCGACGCAGCCGACGCTGAGCACTCGCAGGAAAACTACAAGTCCGTGCTTCAGCAGTATGCGCAGCACCGTCTCGCTGCAACACCTGTTTACCTATTACTCGATGAAAAAGGTCCGGACCATGACAAATGTTTCGAATCTCAGGTCGTAATCATGGACCGGCACTTTCCAAGTGCGTGGGGTACGAACAAAAAGGAAGCAGAACAAAAGGCGGCGTTCAATGCCCTGGCCGAATTGGGGATACTTGACCCCGAAGATTCAGGCCGCAATCCTTAGAGAATTTGCTGTTAGGCGGCCGGCCCCGACTAAGAAATCAGCCACGCGAATCCCAGCAGCACAATTGCCGATATGATTATGAAAACAACTATCGAACCGAACAGGACCACCACTTCTTTGACGAAATGGCCCGGCTTGATTGCCGAGAGCTTCGTCGCCTTGTAGACCACCGCTATCGCGGCCGCCAGCGGCATGAGCCACAGCATCGTGCTCGGAGACGTCCCCAGTTGTTCCGGAGACGCAAAACTTGCCGTCAAGAGACTCGCTTGACCCTGGAGTAAGACCAAACACAAGAAACAGAACTGGCTCGTAAACATTTCAGTCATCCGCGGGCCGTTTTCCGCCAAGATAAGCAATGTAAACAGCGTTGACAACACACAAGAGGTTGAGCAGCCCCGCGGTGCTCGTGTATATCTGCCCGATCTCATTTGGCCAGCCATAGACGCGATAGGCCCCGCCGGCGGTGATTTTGCCCAGGACGGCAACGGCCGGCGAAGTCATTATCTGGGCCACGTACCACGGGGTCGAACCCACCGGGTCGATGACACCAATCGAACCTATGTATATCCCGGCGCAAAAGGTAAGTAATATAGTGACAAATATAATTACAAATCTATCCCTTTCGCCGAGAATAAGATGTCCGGCTCCGGGCACCGCCCACGCCAGCATTCCAAGCAGCGACAAGAAGACAAACGGGTTGCCCTTACTGCTCCGCTGCATCACGACTCCTCGTCCGTATCCGCCGGCTTGTTGGCGTCTGAAGGCTCTGGTTTTTTGTCCCGCCGAACCGCAACAAAACCTACGCGTTTTACTATGTTCTCGGGATTAAAGTGAACCACAGCAAGACTCTGCGAGTCCGCCATATCCGCCAGGTACGACTGAATCGGCTTGAATTGCCTGTACTGTTCCGGGCTGACACGATTGATTGAAAGCTGCTTGATGCAATAATAACTCATATCAGGTCTGAATTCCGTTATGAAAGGCACCGTCTCAAGGTTATTGGAATCCGGCGGCACAAGCGAGTAAAGCTGCTCCATAAGCATACCCTGCTTCTTAGCAGAGTCAACTATGACTCGGCCTGCAGGATTACCCCGGCCTTGCACGGCAAGTGTCAACAAGCTCTCACTGGACACCCGGTGGCGGCTGGTAAACGTTTCGAGCCTGAAAGGTTTCTCCGCGTCTTTTATCGTATCGTCCTGCGATTCCGAATTCGGGTCGTTTTCATTCGCATCCGCCGGACCGTAAAGCTCATTGAACTTATCAACGGCGTCTTCCCAGCCGAGTTCTGCAATCAGTACCTTAAACTCCGCAGCTTTCCTGCCCGCCGTCTCCAGGGCCGCAAGCCTCTTCAAATCTTCGACTACTTTCGCTCTGACCGAGTGAATGTTCTCGTCGGCCGATTCGGCATCTTCATCGTTGGCGTCGGCTTGAGCAGATGCCTGCTGCTCGTCAAGCTCCAGACTTCTCGTGCTGAAGCTCACGTCCACACTTTCCGGCTCAGAAGCCTCCTTCGCTTCTGTAACCCTGGCAACCAGCATCATCCTGAGCATTATATCTTTGAAAGGCCCGATGTTTTCGTACAGCCGCGGTTTCTCTATGGCAAGCGGACCAAGCTCACTACCCTGAAGACCTTCGACAGCAAAGACGATCTGACCGAACCCGACAAGCTGCTGCCCGGAGCTTTGCAGGTACAGGCGGCTCATATACTGGTCCCGCTGAACCTCAGCGGCGTTGAGCAGGCCGGTCCGGCCTGAGTATACTTTGATGCCATATTTCCCGCTCAACTGTTCGGCTACAGAATTGTAGTCGCCCGCCGTTTGCCTTAACTGCTCGATGTCGAGCTCGGAACGCTCCTGTCCTGCCTCCTCAAGAGACCCCTTGGTCAAGTCCTCAGCTTCTTCGAGAATCTCAACGGTCTTGGAATTCTTTTTATTCTGCAATAAAACCATCGATATCGTATTTGCCACCTCGGCATAACTTTTGAGCCTGTCCACCAAGGGCGAGTTGGGGTCGTTCGGGTCGGGGTGAATCTGCTCGGTGAATAACTGCCGATTACTCGCATAGTATTTCTCGGCCTCTTCGGCGGTAGGTTTTTCGATTATCGCTTCAACGTCATCGAGCTTAACCGCAATGTACTCAAGTCGCACTCGTGCCGGCAGCTTGTACCCGAACCCGCAGGGGTTCAGCTCGCTTGGGCTGCCCGCAAAAGAACCCTTGTATTGGTCAAAATGTCCGCTGATTTGCTCCTCTGCCGGTGCACTTTGCTCCTCAGTAAACACCGCAGAATCAAGCCTCACAAACTGAGCATTAACGGTTTCCTGGTCGAAACTCATTGCGTACCGCACCTGGTTTCCAGTGATACGCTCACCTGAGCAAACTGTCCGCCCGTATTCAAGCACCGCCAGCAGCTTGCCAAACGTCCGCAGTATCTGCTGCTCAGGAATTCGCTGCCGGTTCACAATGGCAGAAATTACGGTTCGGTAGCTCGCGTTCTCCATAATCCTCGGAATCACCGCGGAAAGGTATCTGCCTGCCTCCTGGTTCGAAATCTCCACTCCGGCGTACTCGGCTTCTTTCCTGAGCAGCAGCCAGTACATATCACTGGTCTCGGCTCGCCTGTAAATATCATCGATTTGCTTAAGGCTTATGCGATAGCGCTTCTGGCTTATTTCACGTCTCAACTGGTCCATAGACGCCGGCGCCGTCGCCCTGTCGCCGAACAGCACTTCACCAAGAAAGAACGCCCGCAAATCCATCCCGCGGGTCTGCGGCAGTGTGATGCGCCTCAGCAACACGTCGGCGCCGAGCATCCTGAGTATTTCGAGTTCCTGATGTGCAGACCACACGTCGTAGGCCGTGATTTTCCGACCGCCGAGACAATGCGCAATCGCCTTGGCGCGACCGAACCTGGCCCGCTCAAGCAAAGTCTGAAGAGCCGTCCCCCCGATAAAGCCGACCATAATCACCACCACAACCACGGCCATCAGCTTCTTGTTGTTTTTGCGAAGCCACTTGACTAAATTCATTTTTCGACTCCAGACTCACACCTTCAGATTAACCTCGAAACCACAAAGTATATGCAATCAGGCGGTCTTTGCAAGACAAATAGCAGGCGCCCCGCCGCAAATACGTCACTGCGGGCTTTCGGCTTGTGGAAAGCCGGTTTGCGTCTTGAGACAGAATACACTCTGCAATTTTGCGCCGTCGGAACCAAAGTCGCTTGAAATTACAGGCCCCTGCTCTTACAATTTGATGGCTTTGCGTAAGGAATTCGCCATAGAGTCGAAGCAGGCGGTCCCGGCAGGGGACGTGCCAATCATTGAAGCTCGGCAGAGTCGGCAATCTTTGTCAAGAGAGGTAAACAGCGTATGGAACTGAATTTAATCAAACGTCTGGCAAAAAAGGCCCAAAGCAGGATTGTATTTCTCGTGATGGACGGACTCGGCGGACTCCCTATGGAGCCAGGCGGACGCACGGAACTGGAATCGGCCAAGACTCCAAACCTCGATGCTATGGCCAAAGAAGGTATCTGCGGCCTGCACGAGCCAATCGGCCCTGGAATTACCCCCGGCAGCGGCCCGGCTCACCTGGCGTTGTTTGGTTACGACCCGATAAAGTACCAGGTCGGCCGAGGCGTGCTCGCGGCGATGGGAATAGATTTCGACCTTCGCAAGGGAGATGTGGCCGCAAGAGGCAACTTCTGCACCGTCGATAAGGCCGGCCTGGTAACAGACCGCCGGGCAGGACGCATAAGCACTGATGAAAATCAGAGATTGTGCGAATTGCTTAGCGGCATTGAACTGTCCAACGCGGACGTTTTCGTCCAGACAGTCAAAGAGCACCGCTTCCTGGTCGTGCTAAGGGGCGACGGGTTGTCGGGCCAAGTCGCCGACACGGACCCCCAGGAAACAGGCAGCAAACCACTCGCAGCCAGGGCATTGGCCGACGAAGCACACAAGACGGTGGAACTGGTGGCGGAGTTTACTGCCAGGGCACAGCAGCTTCTCGCCGACCGCCATCCGGCTAATATGATACTCCTGAGGGGTTTTTCCCAGCGGCCGGCCTGGCCCACGATGACGGATGCCTTTGCCTTAAAGGCCGCAGCTATCGCCACCTATCCGATGTACAGGGGACTGGGCAGACTAATCGGTATGCAGGCGCTGAACACCGGCAGTACCCTGGCAGATGAGTTTGATACCTTGAAGCAGCAATGGGCGGATTTCGACTTCTTCTATGTACACGTCAAAGCGACCGACAGCGCCGGCGAAGACGGAGATTTCGACCGAAAAGTCAGCCACATAGAAAAAACCGATGCCCACATTCCGCAATTGCTGGAGCTGAAACCTGATGTCGTCGTCGTTACCGGCGACCATTCCACGCCCGCGGCCATGGAGTTTCATAGCTGGCACCCAGTACCGGTATTGCTGTGGTCCCGGCAATGCAGGGCCGATAATGTCGAGAGCTTCGGTGAGCGGGCATGTGTCACCGGCAGTCTTGGGCCGAACATACCAGCCGTGAACCTTATGCCTCTGGCCCTGGCCAACGCCGGACGACTGGAAAAATTCGGCGCCTGATTCGTCTCAATCCGGCTGGGTATCTCGCTGGGCGGTCCGTCTATTGAGACGACTTTTTCTTGTCGCTTTCGTTGCCTATAATGTAGCCGCCGACAGCACCGATGCCTGCGCCGAGCAGCGTAGATTCCGTATCTCCGCCAATCGCCTGGCCAGCCCCGGCGCCAACAGCCCCGCCCACCAGAGCACCGGTTTGGGCGTCGCTCTCACAGCCGGCAACAACCGCCAGCCCAAGTCCGATAACAAGTATTCCTAATACTATTATTATGCTCCTGACCATTTTCGTACCTCCATACTATTCAACGTCCCAAAAAACTCGAAATCCTCACGTTATTATCGGCGTTCCTGCTCAGTTCTATCTATCAACGTGAACAGTCTTACTTGTAAAGACACTTCCACCCTGTTATATTTGTTCGGCTGTTTGGCTTTGCAAACTTTAAGGAAGCGTGCTATGAAATCCAGACTGTTAATTGTTGGTGCCGCCGGTCGGATGGGAAAACGCATTGTTGCGCTGGCGGCAGAGTCCGCTCAGCTCGAAATCGTTGCCGCAGTTGAAAGACCCGGCCATCCCGACCTCGGCAAAGACGCAGGTCTCGTAGCAGGTATCACATCTATGAATGTGCCGGTTAACGATAACTACGCCGCCGGCGCCCAGGTTGCCGTCGATTTCTCGACGCCGCAGGCAGCAGACCAGACAATCGACTATTGCCTCGAGAACGCCGCCGCCCTTGTCCTCGGCACCACCGGTCTGAGCGACAGACAGCACGAAAAAGTAAAGTCGGCGTCTGAGAAAATACCGGTCGTTTACGCCACCAATATGAGCGTCGGAATGAACGTTCTGTTCGCCCTGGCAGGCAGAGTGGCCTCGATGCTCGGCGACGATTATGACGTTGAGATAGTCGAGCAGCACCACCACTTCAAAAAAGATGCCCCGAGCGGCTCAGCACTTACGTTGGCGGAAAATATCTGCAAGGCGACCGACAGAGATTTCCCCGGCTGCCTCGTGCACGGCAGAAGCGGCTCAGACACACTCCGGCAGGCCGGCGACATAGGCATGCACGCGGTCCGCGCCGGCGATATCACCGGCGTTCACTCGGTGATATTTGGCGGCCTTGGCGAAAAACTGACCCTCAATCATACCGCGCAGAGTAGAGACACGTTCGTGCGGGGAGCTCTGCGGGCGGCGAGATGGCTTGTCGGAAAAGAACCGGGATTGTATTCGATGGCAGATGTGCTCGGCCTGTCGTAATCCGGCCCGCCTCGTAAAATATCCGGGGCCACTACGGTCTACCGGCGGTCCTCAAGCCAGTTGCCTGCCTGAATACCGACGTCTTTCCAGTCGGTAATACAGTCGCCGTTCAAGTCGAAAATATCCGTAGTATACTTGGGTACGCATCTGACCGGACATACGGAGATGTCGTCAAACCACATAATACCCAATGCGTCGTCCGGAACGTTACCAACCTTGTCGCCAAAGCCTATGGACATGCTGCTGACCGCAGACAGGCCAGTAAAACCAGCCAGGTCTATGTTCCAGTCAATCCACTCTTCCTTGGTGATATCGGCCGGGTCATCGCCATTGTCACCATACGTGGCAGCAGCACCATCGTTCAACAGCACCCACATATTGGTCACGTCATTGTCCTTGTTACCATGGAACCAGACAACCATAGCGGCCTCGCCGCTGGCGGTAAGGTTCAGTGCAGGGTCAAACTCGCGTCTGGCTTCTGAGTAGTTATGGTCGCGCTCCCAAAGTGACTGATAAACGTTCTCGTACGTGTAAACCATCGCCTTGGCGCCGCCATGCAGCTTATCCATTGCAAGGTCCACACACGAGCCCGTGCCGTTGCTAATCAACTGCTCGCCAACCCAGTATCCACAACCGTCATACCATGTCTCGTAAATCAGGTTCGGATTCATGGTGTAGGCTTCCATATCCTCAATCGCACGACACTCTTCGACTGTGAACTCCCAGACATCGCCCTGAACGATGGTGATGCCGATATCCTGCTCGTCAACCGCCCAGTAGTAGGTCTGACCTAACATAAGCGGGCCGGTGGGCCAGCAGGTGTTGTCGTGACCGTGAAGCGGGCCTATATACGTGCCCATATCACGTGCCTCAACAGCAGCCTCAACGTCACTGAAGAATACGTGGTGCACCTCGGCGCTCTCACCCGGGCACCAGCAAAGGTCGACGCCCAGGCTGGAAACGCCCGTAGCGCCGTCTTCGGGGCTCGGAGCCCACGCCTGCTCAAGATTCTTATCAGCCCATATCTTGGTCTTGCCCGGATATTCCAGCGTGTCGTACTCAACCATCAGATCGTACGTTGAGCCGAATTCGCCGCGGCAGTTTTCGCCCGGACACGCAAGCCAGTGACCTTCGGCCTCCTGCTCGCGAATCTCGTCCACGACGTCGCCGTTGATAATCATAACGCCGTCACCACAGATATTGACAACCCAGTTGTCGGTTTCATGCTCGAACTCATTACCAACGTCAATCACGCCGCCGGTCAGGTTCAGAGTGCAGAAACCGGTAGAATCATCGTTGCCCGGGAACCTGAAATTACCACCCATCGTGACCAAACCACCGGTCATATTGATGGTGGCTGCTGCAGGGGCGGCGAAGTCGTTGTCGATACCAAGGCCAAGGTCCCCATTGATATCAAGCATGCCGCCGCTCATATTCAGCTCGCCGCTGCCGGCGCCCCAGAGGAAGTTCAAGTCATCACAGATAACATGGGCGTCGTCGCTGATGTTAATCTCGCCGTAAGACGTGTCGCTATAGGCCCGGCCGCCAAGATAACCGCCGCTCTCAACAACAGCATCACCGCTGAAGTTGAACAGGAACGAACCATCCCGGTAAGCCCGCAGGTCGCCGTCTACCAGCAGGTTGCCGCTGTCCATGTTAATCTCAAGGTACCCGTCCGCCTCGAACGCGCCTCTCAATTCGCCCCCGACATATATGTCGGCGTTGTCGGTTATGTTAAGTATAACCGTTCCGTGCTCGCTGAAGAGCCACGACCCACCGCTGGTCACCCGGGCATTGTCGCCAAAAATGATGGTTCCAATTCCAGCCGGTTCGGGATGAGCTTCCCAGCCGTCAACAATCAGGACATTCGCGTCCTTGATGACGAACACCGTCTGCTCACCGTTGGCATCGTGGGCGGGACCGTAGATGCGACAAACGTCTATGTCGGTATCCATTATCGGACCAGGCGGGTCCTCGCCCGGAGGCAGTGGGTCCAAACCGATGGGAATTAACGCGATGTCAGTGATGCCGGGCCCGCCATACGGAGCCACCGGGTCCCAGTTCCATGGACTAACCCACAGGAAGCTCCACGGATACGTATTCGTCCACACGTACGTCTGCCCGTCGCACTCGCACCATCCGAGAGACACAACAATTTCAACGGTTGAGCCACAGGCGGCCGGCCCTTGAGACGGGTCCTGGCTGATTACATAGCCGGCAGGAACGCCCTCGCTCGGTTTGTAACGTCTAACAGTTTCAAAGCCTGCGGCAACGATGGCATAGTTGGCATCCTCCTCGGACATGCCCACCACGTCTGGTACCACGCACTCCAGCCTTTCCTTGAAAGTCACCAGAACCACGTGGTCGGCCGTTATGTTTGTCAGCGCGTAGCCGGCGCCTCCGGTCTGTACATCATTTCCATCGACAAACCAAGTGTCTACCTCATATCCCATATCCGGCTGGGCCGTAAACGCCAGGTTCCCACCGTGTTCGACAGGGGTCTCGCCGGCAGGATTAATCGAGCCATTCGCACCCGCTGTACCTAAGATAGTATATGTACTAAGACCGGCCGTATAGTCCTGAGTCTGGTTGGACGTGACGTTGCTGTAAGCGGCGGAGGTTGGGCTAAAGCTGTAGCCGGCCTTCGTCGGTGCGGCCGTTCCGCTCCAGCCGTAATCTACGGTAGCTGTATAATCGCCGCTTGCATTTGTGGTTGGACTGCCGGGAAGACCTGTAATCTGGACGTCTTGCAGTGGTGAGCCGCCTGCCGTTACCGTGCCGCTGATGGTATATGTATTAAGAGAAGCGGTATAGTCCTGGCTCTGGTTGGAGGTGACGTTGGTGTAATCTGCCGAGGCCGGGCTGAAGCTGTATCCCGCCTTAACGGGCGTGGCCGTCCCGCTCCAGCCGTAATCTACGGTAGCTGTATAATCGCCGCTTGCATTTGTGGTTGGACTGCCGGGAAGGCCTGTAATCTCAACATCTGCCAACGGGCTGCCGCCGGCAGTTACCGTACCGCTGATGGTATAGGTATTAAGAGCAGCCGTATAGTCCTGGCTCTGGTTGGAGGTTACGTTGGTGTAATCGGCCGAGGCCGGGCTGAAGCTGTATCCCGCCTTAACGGGCGTGGCCGTTCCGCTCCAGCCGTAATCTACGGTAGCTGTATAATCGCCGCTTGCATTTGTGGTTGGACTGCCGGGAAGGCCTGTAATCTGGACGTCTTGCAGTGGTGAGCCGCCTGCCGTTACCGTGCCGCTGATGGTATATGTATTAAGAGAAGCGGTATAGTCCTGGCTCTGGTTGGAGGTGACGTTGGTGTAATCTGCCGAGGCCGGGCTGAAGCTGTATCCCGCCTTAACAGGCGTGGCCGTTCCGCTCCAACCGTAATCAACGGTGGCTGTATAATAGCCGCTTGCATTAGTGGTTGGACTGCCGGGAAGACCTGTAATCTCAACATCTGCCAACGGGCTGCCGCCGGCAGTTACCGTACCGCTGATGGTATATGTATTAAGAGAAGCGGTATAGTCCTGGCTCTGGTTGGAGGTTACGTTGGTGTAATCTGCCGAGGCCGGACTGAAGCTGTATCCCGCCTTAACGGGCGTGGCCGTTCCGCTCCAGCCGTAATCTACGGTGGCTGTATAATAGCCGCTGGCATTAGTGGTTGGACTGCCGGGCAGACCTGTAATCGCAACATCTGCCAACGGGCTGCCGCCGGCAGTTACCGTACCGGAAATGGTATAGGTATTAAGACTGGCCGTATAGTTCTGAGTCTGGTTGGACGTGACGTTGCTGTAAGCGGCGGAGGTTGGGCTGAAGCTGTAGCCGGCCTTCGTCGGCGTGGCAGTTCCGCTCCAGCCGTAATCAACGGTGGCCGTATAATAGCCGCTGCCATTGGTGCAGGGGTCGCCCGGAAGACCGCTAATCTCAACATCGGCTAAGGGGCTGCCGCCCGCCGTTACCGTACCGGAAATGGTATAGGTATTAAGACTGGCCGTATAGTCCTGAGTCTGGTTGGACGTGACGTTGCTGTAAGTGGTAGAGGTTGGACTAAAGCTGTAGCCGGCCTTCGTCGGCGTCGCAGTTCCGCTCCAGCCGTAATCAACGGTGGCAGTATAATAGCCGCTGCCATTAGTGCAGGGGTCGCCGGGCAGACCGCTGAGCTCCACGTCCGCTAACGGGTTGCCGCCCGCAGTTATCGTACCGGAAATGGTATAGGTATTAAGACTGGCCGTATAGTCCTGAGTCTGGTTGGACGTGACGTTGCTGTAAGCGGCGGAGGTTGGGCTGAAGCTGTAGCCGGCCTTCGTCGGCGTGGCAGTTCCGCTCCAGCCGTAATCAACGGTGGCCGTATAATAGCCGCTGCCATTGGTGCAGGGGTCGCCCGGAAGACCGCTAATCTCAACATCGGCCAACGGGCTGCCGCCGGCAGTTACCGTACCGCTGATGGTATAGGTATTAAGAGCAGCGGTATAGTCCTGGCTCTGGTTGGAGGTTACGTTGGTGTAATCTGCCGAGGCCGGGCTGAAGCTGTATCCCGCCTTAACAGGCGTTGCCGTTCCGCTCCAGCCGTAATCAACGGTGGCCGTATAATAGCCGCTGCCATTGGTGCAGGGGTCGCCCGGAAGACCGCTAATCTCAACATCGGCTAACGGGCTGCCGCCGGCAGTTACCGTACCGCTGATGGTATAGGTATTAAGAGCAGCGGTATAGTCCTGGCTCTGGTTGGAGGTTACGTTGGTGTAATCTGCCGAGGCTGGACTGAAGCTGTAGCCGGCCTTCGTCGGTGCGGCCGTTCCGCTCCAGCCGTAATCTACGGTAGCTGTATAATAGCCGCTTGCATTTGTGGTTGGACTGCCGGGAAGACCTGTGATCTGGACGTCTTGCAGTGGTGAGCCGCCTGCCGTTACCGTACCGCTGATGGTATATGTATTAAGAGAAGCGGTATAGTCCTGGCTCTGGTTGGAGGTTACGTTGGTGTAATCGGCCGAGGCCGGGCTGAAGCTGTATCCCGCCTTAACGGGCGTGGCCGTTCCGCTCCAGCCGTAATCTACGGTAGCTGTATAATAGCCGCTTGCATTTGTGGTTGGACTGCCGGGAAGACCTGTAATCTGGACGTCTTGCAGTGGTGAGCCGCCTGCCGTTACCGTACCGCTGATGGTATATGTATTAAGAGAAGCGGTATAGTCCTGGCTCTGGTTGGAGGTTACGTTGGTGTAATCTGCCGAGGCCGGACTGAAGCTGTATCCCGCCTTAACGGGCGTTGCCGTCCCGCTCCAACCGTAATCTACGGTAGCAGTATAATAGCCGCTTGCATTTGTGGTTGGACTGCCGGGAAGGCCTGTAATCTCAACATCTGCCAACGGGCTGCCGCCCGCCGTTACCGTACCGGAGATGGTATAGGTACACGGACCCGCTGAGAGCACAAGGTCGACTTCCGAACCGAGGGGTACTGCCGTACCGCCGTTCGGGTCCTGGTCGATGACTCGGCCTGCCGGAACGGCGCTGCATTGATAGGTCACATCCCCAACTGCAAGGCCGACAGCAAGGATGGCTGAATTCGCGTCAGGCAGGGTCATGCCCACAACGTCGGGCACAAGGGCAACGGCGGTAATCACGAGCACGAAGTCGTTGAAATCACGGTCGCCACCGCCGGCTTGGTCGTCCCAGAACAGCACCCAGGTGACTTGTCCGTCATTGAGGCCGGTAACATAATAGGTAATAAGATGGTCCTTGTCGTCGGAGTTGTCGGCTTCGCTCGAATACCATGTCTGGCCCGAACCTGTCCGGACCCAGGCCCAGATAGAGCCCGGCCCGAACGTCACGGGGTCCGCCGCTATGTCAAAAAAGCCAGTATTATCGCCGATATCGAGAATCTCAACGTACCCGCTTCCGGCATCATAGCCAAACCTCTGCTGGTTGCCGGCATACCGTGCCCGGGCAGTAACTGTGGACTGCCCGTCAGTCCAGACCTGGTCCGTAGCGGTCGGTGACAGCGACGAAGATAGCAGATAAAGGTCGTCACCGGGGACCGGCGGCTGGGTACAGGGGTCGTTATAATCGTACACCCGCGTGGCAACTACCGTCTCATCTGTATAGGTGGCGCCGCACCAATCGTCGCCGGACATCGCCGGCCCGAAAATGTTCCGGAATATCTCAAGAGTATTAGTTTCGCCGCTGCTGCCGGTGACCGTATATTCAAGGCCTCCCGGACCGTCGGCGTACGCTGACGTACACAGCGCACCAGTAAGCAACGCCAACGCGACCAGGAATGTCAATGTTTTGGGTACTATTAGAGCGGGTTTGCATACAATGACAGACAGTCCACGTAGTTGCAGACTCTTTACGCCCGGAGCTACTCTTGCGTCCACTTACACCTCCTCCTGCCACCAGGCCGGAGAGACACCACCTTCGTAAGGAGAGAAAACACACCCTTGAACGGCAGGAAGTCTTCTCGCCACTCCTCAACGTCCGCTAACATTTTACGGCATTGGGCCGGACGTTGTCAAGTAAATTATGGGACTTTTCGCCAAAAAAACCGAATCCGGACGTAATTTTTTTTATGTGGCGGGCTTTGGTCATCGTTCACACCGACGGCACTTCAGCGCCTGGAAAGGGCGTTTTTTGTTGCCCTTGCGCCGATTAAGCCGCCAGAAGGGCAGACAAATGCCCTCCGGAGAATTGCCGACGGCTCGGCAGATAGCCTGCAAAACAGGCGCAAAACCCCGGGCTATTTGACTTAAGTGCTTACCAGGACTGTTATTATGCTTGTTGCATTGAACAGTGAATGTATAAAGATGGGCCGAAACAACGAGCCGCTCCTCTCGTAGGAGTAGCCCATGCACATCGCCAACGTAAAAAGTGCCGGCCAGTGGTAGATATTGGCGTGTACGGACGCAAAAAGGGCCGAACTCACTGCAATTGCAAGCCACGCCGACCGACGCGGGCTCAGACTCGAAAGGAACGAGCGTATCATCGATTGAAACATACCTCGAAAGAGCATCTCTTCAAAGGCCGGCATAACGACAACAGTTGTAACGATAATCAGGGCTCTGACCGGCAGTTGCGGGTACCTGCCTATCACGTCGAGCTGCTGATGTTTCTGTATCTCAAATTCCGGGCCCAGCATAAGTTTGCCCAAAAACATCGTTATTATGAGCACGAAGGCCACAACGGGGTAAATGCAGGCCAGGTTCAACGCACCGGCGCCGAAATCTTTGAAGATGTTTTTGCTGCGCAGGCCGAATCCCTTCAATCGCTTCGCAAAATGCGCCCTGGCAAGAAGAATAATCACCGTCATTGCCGCTGCTGAGCCAATACAGAAGAACATGTTATCAAAGTAAGCGAGCTTCCAATCCGGCGAATCGGACGGCAAAGCCTTTTTGATGAGAGTCGCAATTGCGGCGATACCAACCCAGACAAGCAGCGGCACAAAGGGCAGATAGACGGGCATATTGTTGCGCCGGGGCAGCGAACCGGCCAGGGCGTTTTTGCCGAGCGACGTTCTATACAGCCAAACAGCCAACAGAACAAGCCCGGGCAGGCAAACCAAGAAGTCGGCAAGGGTTATCCTGGAGCGCACCTGCTCGATAATTTCAAATACGTTCATTGCTGCACTTTTTCCGGCCTTGAAAACCGGGCCATCTTATATTACATTGGTCTGGCTCATCTTAGCATTTTTGCGGGTTCTTGTAAAAGGCCGGCCTTTTTGCAGGGAAGTTGATTATGGATATATTTCATATTGAAGGACCTGTGCGGCTTTGCGGCGACGTGAGGGTAAACGGCTCGAAGAATGCTTCTCTGCCGATAATGGCGGCCACTATTCTGGCGCCCGGCAGGTCGGTTCTTAAGTCTCTGCCCGACCTTTCGGATATTTCCGTGTTCTGCGAGCTGCTCGGCACGTTGGGCTGTAAGGTCGGACGACAGCCAAACGGTGATTTGTCGGTGGATTCTACGACTATTGACAATCCTGTCGGCCAATACGAGATTGTTCGCAGAATGCGGGCCAGCATCTGCATACTCGGACCGCTGCTTGCCCGCTGCGGCAAAGCCGAGGTCTCGATGCCCGGCGGCTGTGCCATTGGTGACAGGCCGATTGACCTTCACCTGAGAGGGCTGCGTGAGCTCGGCGCGAATATCCGACTCGAAAACGGCTACATAGTGGCCGAGGCGCCGCGGGGACTAACCGGCAAAGAGATTTTTATGGGCGGTCCTTTCGGCTCAACGGTGCTGGGTACAGCCAATGTGCTAATGGCTGCGACCCTGGCAAAAGGGCGAACCGTTATCGAATCGGCCGCATGCGAGCCGGAGATAGCCGACCTGGCAAACTGCCTCAACGCAATGGGCGCGAGAATAAGCGGCATAGGCTCGCCCCGCCTGGTCGTTGAAGCTGCCGAGCAGTTGCAGCCGGTCGAGTACGAGGTGATACCCGACCGTATCGAGGCCGGGACGTTTATGGTTGCGGCCGCCATAACCGCAGGTGAGCTTCGGCTGAATAACTGCCGGCTCGAGCATACGATGGCGGCTGTAGACAAACTCAGGGCAATAGGCGCAACGGTCGAGCCGGCAGACGATGGCTGCGTCGTTGCCCGGACCGGCCCGCTAAAAACCGCCGGCATCACCACTCAGCCTTACCCGGGCTTCCCGACCGATTTGCAGGCACAGTTTATGGCGCTGCTTGCGCTGGCTGAGGGCAACAGCGTCATAGTCGAAAAGGTTTTTCCCGACAGGTTTATGCATATTGCCGAGCTGAATCGCATGGCTGCAAATTTGCGCAAGGAAGGCCCCGTTGTCATTGTGGCGGGAGTCGATAAGCTCATCGCCGCACCTGTGATGGCGTCCGACCTGCGGGCCTCGGCGGCTTTGGTGCTGGCCGGCCTGGCTGCCGAAGGAACCACTATTGTCAACAGGGTGTACCACATCGACCGCGGCTACGAAAAAATCGAGCAGCGTCTGAACCTCGTTGGCGCCGAAATTACCCGGCAGAGCCTTTGAGCGTATACACCCAAGAATTTACGGCAAGGATGTGGCGTTTGAACGGCGGGGCAAATTCGGATAGACCGGCCTCGGCCGTAACGTCAATTGTCATAAGAAGTAAAACCGAAGATATATATTAACAAAAGTTCTTTCCGGCGCTCTGTAAGAGTAGTAAAATAAATTGGTGACGATTTGACCACGTTTTGTTTGGAGAGATTTGTTATGAATATGCCATTTGCGTACAGGTTTCCGTGCTGGCCGATAGGGCCTTTCGTCGGGGTGACGGTGCTGCTGCATATCCTGGCCGTGGCGGGAGTGATTTTCTCGGTGGTTATGCTGATAGATTGTTTGAGACGGGCCAGAGAAAAGTTCCATAATCCAATTACGAAAGATGCCGAGTACGACAAGCTTATATGGGCCGCTGCGATCGTCGTTTCGTTCTGGTTCTATTTCGTCGGGGCCATAGTCTATTTCTTCGTGGTAACGAAAGCCAGGCCGGACAAGGTTTGAAGAAGTCTTGAGCTTGTGGTTCGACGACAACCCGTACATAATGGTCGCCGGATACGGTTTTGTTCCCGGTGATGTGCGACGCCGATGCCCGTCGGCAGACGGCAACAGAAAGGGTCAATATGGCTGTAACAGTGCAATGGCTGGGGCACGCGAGTTTCAGGATTGGCGACGGTCGGTCCGTTGTTTACATAGACCCCTGGAAGCTGAGCGAATCGCCGCACGACGCTGCGATGGTGCTTGTCAGCCACAGTCATTATGACCATTACTCTGCCGGGGACATAGCCAAGGTTGCAGGTCCACATACGAAGATTGTCGGGCCGAGCGATGTCGCTTCCAAACAAAGCAACGCCGACGTGCTTGAGCCGGGACAAACGCTTGAAGCGGGCGGCGTAAAGGTAACAGGTGTTGCCGCGTACAACCCGGACAAGCAGTTTCACCCGAAGGCCAGTAATTGGCTGGGTTTCGTAATCACTATCGAAGCGGTACGAATCTATTACGCCGGCGACACGGACCTGACCGACGAGATGAAGGCTTTGGGTGACATCGATGTTGCGCTTCTGCCGGTAGGCGGGACGTACACTATGGGAGCCGAACAAGCCGCCGCAGCGGTCGAGCGCATAAAACCAGAAAAGGCGATACCATACCATTGGGGTGATATTGTGGGCAAACGAAGTGATGCCGAGCGATTCGCCGAGCTTGCCGCCTGTGAAGTCGCGGTGTTAAACCCGGGCGACAGTATCGAGGCGCCCGGCTAAAAGCAGACTCGATGCAGTATGTAACGCATCGTAGTAAGGGGGCGCAGTGAGTTGTTGTTCTGCCGGCGTGGCCGGTTAAGGTTGTGAAAAAAACAATAGTCTGGAGGTATGTACAGTGTCGGAATTGATTATCAGTGAGCAGTACGAATCTACATTATCCCTGAGGGAAACCGAAAGGGCGATTAAGTTCGTAAAAGATTCTTTTCAGGATGCTCTCGCTGCGGAGCTTTGCCTGGAGCGCGTATCGGCGCCGCTGTTCGTAAGAAAAGGTTCCGGTGTAAACGACGACCTCAACGGCATCGAGGCAAAAGCAACGTTTAGAGTCAAGGATGCTGGTTACTGTCAGGCCGAGTGTCTGTTCTCACTGGCAAAGTGGAAAAGGATGGTGCTGGCCGATTACGGCTACGCAGTGGGAGAGGGGCTGTATACCGATATGAACGCCATCCGGCCCGATGAAGAGTCCCTGGATAATCTGCATTCGGTGTATGTGGACCAGTGGGACTGGGAGAAGGTAATAAGCCAGGAACAAAGGAACCTGGATTTTCTCAAAGAGATAGTCGGAAAAATATATGGCGTGCTGAAACAAACCGAAGCTGCCGTTAGTGAAAAGTATCCACACATAGAGTCTGTTCTCCCGGAAGATATAACGTTCGTCCACAGCGAGGACCTGGCGGCGAAGTATCCTGAACTGCATCCGCGAGAAAGAGAAAACGAAGCAGCAAAGGAATATGGGGCTATTTTTGTGATAGGTATAGGCGCCGAGCTTGCCGACGGTAAAGTTCACGACGGCAGGGCGCCTGATTATGACGACTGGACCACGCCGACAGGTAACGACAAAAGGGGCCTTAACGGCGACATAATACTGTGGTATCCGTTGTTGAACTGCGCCTTCGAGATAAGCTCGATGGGCATCAGGGTCGATGCCCGGAGCCTGGTAAGACAGCTCGAAATCAGAGGTGTGCCGGAGCGCAAAGACCTGCAATGGCACAAGAGACTGTTGAATGGCGAGATGCCTTTGAGTGTTGGCGGCGGCATCGGCCAGTCGCGGCTGTGCATGTTCTTCTTGAGAAAGATGCATATCGGCGAAGTGCAGGCCAGCATCTGGCCGGAAGAAATTCTGGAAAAGTGCAGGCAGGCAGGGGTCAGGCTCTTGTAGAATTGGTCTCCGGCAAAATCCGTATAGCCGACGAATAAGCAATGATAGATAAGAGACGCCCGGTGCGAAATGAACCGGTTGGGCGGGACCTGGACGCGGTTAATAGTTGCTCTCTGTAAAGTTATGCACTTTCGGAAAGGGGTCGGTAAAATGAGACTGCATACAATGGCGTTCGCTTTGAGCTGTGCTTTAGTGTGGGGACTTGGGCTTTTTGCCCTGACCTGGTGGATTATTGCCTTTGAGGGTTCCTCGGATACACCTACGATGATAGGCAGAATTTACAGGGGCTATTCAATTACGCCTGCCGGGAGCCTGATAGGATTGGCATGGGCGCTTGTGGACGGCTTTTTCGGCGGGTTGATATTTGCGTGGCTCTATAACTTGCTGCTGGGCAAAAAAGCAATAAAACGCCAGGCCTAACCGAGTAACCGGACGCCTGTCTGTGACCGACGGGCTGTAGACGTATCGGTATTGCCTGAGACGCTGCAGGGACTCAAAACGCTATCGCTATGAACAGCAGCAGTACACTTATGACCATTGCCGTGAAGGTGATTTTCAGCCATTTTGTGTATTTTGCATAGGCCGGGTGCAGGTGTTCGAACTCATGGTAATAATCGTCGAGGTCGGAATCCTCTTTGGGGCGAAGACGGATTCGCACGTACAGATGGGCCGCAAAGGATATTAACAACGAAGGCCCGGCAATTATAAGAAGAATAGTGTTCATAGCTTTCTACTTGTCTTATAATAACAGATGGACGTTGAGCGGCAAGATGCTATTCGGGCGAATTCTAAGGCCGCCGGGATTTTGCAGCGGTTTTTGCGGCGGCGCGTATGTATATTGTGCTTTTGATGGGACGGCTGTTCTTGAGGGCTTCCGTTTAAGGCAAGACCGAGAACATTTGGGAGAACAAAAAATGAAGCATGTACGAAATGTAAGCTTGTGTTGTCTGATGATGATTCTTCTGTTCGGATTGTTGGGCTGTGGCAAAAAGGCCGACGAAAACAGGCCGATACCCGAAGCCAAGGCCGAAGCTGAAAAGATGAATGCCGCAGAGCTTAGAGAAATGGCGTTGACGTACAAAGAAGCTGTCACAGGCAAGAAAGCAGAAGTTGACAAGCTCATGGGACAGCTCAAGGACATCCCCATCGCCGAAAAGCTGGGCGCAGATGCGAAGAAACTCCAGGCCGAGCTGAAGAGCCTCAATGATTCAATTGCAGCCCTTCAACAGCGGTTCCAGATTTACTACAACAAGCTCAAGGAAAAGGGCGGCGACTTGTCGGGCCTGGAAATCTGAGGACCTGCGCGGTTGTTATACGCTTAACTGGTGGGGCCTTACGCAACGACAATGCTCTCACGAACCCTACCAGTGTACTGCCTGCGAGCAGGAGATAAACACGCAAGCAGCAGGTACGTGTTGTATCTCTTCGAGGATAGTTGATTATTGGGACGTCTATTTCGATATCACAGCAAAGGTGAAGCTTGCCCTTGATAAAAGTGGCATCACAATTCCGTTCCCACAGCAGGATGTTCACATTAAGGGTGGTGCCCTTAAGGCAGTTTAGCAAAAGAAGAAATTGTAGACCTGTTTGAGTTTTGGGATTTGAATTGGAAAGGGTAGTAGGATGCGCTTTGTAGTGACAATTCTTTTGACGGCGGCGGCTTTGCCGAGTTTGCTTTCGGCAGATGAAGTCTATTTCAAAAATGGGGATAAATTGACCGGCAAGATTCAAAAGCTGGTCGATGGAAAGATGGTGCTGAAGTCCAAGGTAGCGGGCGATGTAACCATAGACCTATCCAACATCCGAACGTTCAGCACCGATGAACCGGTCGAAGTTCATCTAAGCGATGAGACGGTCTTCAACCAGAGGATTGTAAAGTCTGCCCCCGGCAGCTTCGCAATCGAGGGCGACCAGACGCTGGCTTCGCAGGCGTTCGTGCTTTCGCTGATTTCGTCGGTCAACCCGCCGGAAAAGCCAAAGCCAAAGTGGAAGGGAGATATATCAGCCGGCTATACTTCCACCCACGGCAACACAAAGACCGAATTGGTCAACGGCAGTTTCAATCTGAGCAAACGCACAGAGAAGGACCGCACTTTGCTTAGCGGTGATTACGCCCGGGGCGAACAGAAGGACCCCGACACAGGGCAAGAGAGCAAGACGGAAGACTGGTGGAGGACAATGGCCAAGTATGATTATTTCTTCAGGGAGAAGCTTTATGGCTACGTTGATGGCCGGTATCAGAAAGACAGCATTGCCGAACTCGACCGCAGGGTGATAGTGGGCGGTGGCTGTGGTTACCAGTGGGTCGAATCCGACCTAACGAATTTTTCGACAGAGGTCGGTCTTGCCTCTCGTTACGAGAAGTATGACAATGACACGGAAAGCAGCAGTGAGGCTTCAGCCCAGCTTGGATACCATTTTGACAGGACAGTGGCCGGGAGTGTCAAGTTCATAAATGACCTGACGTACTATCCGAGCATGGAGCAGTCTTCGGACTATTTTCTTACTACGACCGGTGAGCTGCGTGCCCACTTCACGGAGAGGCTGTTTACGAATTTCAAAGTCATATTCAACTATGACGCTACCCCCGCTGAGGGCCAAGGCAGCACCGACACGAAATACATCTTCGGTGTGGGCATGAGCTTTTAGTATGATGGGTCTGCTCCCGCAAGACGTGGGTATCGGACAACGATTGCAGAGTAAAGAATTTTTGAAAGGGCAGTGAGATGAAAAAAATACTCAAGATTTTGCGCGTCGTTTTGGCGGTGGTGGTAGTCCTTATAATTGTTGCGGTCATACTGGTTCATCTTTTTGCAGACCGTGCCTTGAAGACCGGCATTGAATCTGCGGGTACCAAAGCATTGGACGTTAACGTCAGCCTCCGGGATGTGGACCTGTCGCTCATTGGCGGCAAGGTCAGGCTTGAAGACCTCGTTATAGATAATCCGCCGGGCTATCGACACGAAAGACTCCTTGAATTGGACGACGCGCGCGTGCAGGTGGATATGCGTTCTCTTTTGACTGATACGGTCAATATCAGGGACATTCGGCTTGATGGTATGGTCGTAGTGCTCGAACAGAGAGGCATTTCCAGCAACAATCTTCAGGATGTCCTCGCCAAGCTTAAGTCCAAGGAAAAACCTGAATCCGAGCCGTCCGGGAAAAAGCTGCACATAGACAATCTCGAAATATCGAATGTGACGGTCAAGGTAAAGCTTATTCCGATTCCCGGCAAGGCAGATACCGTGACATTGAAACTGAAACCAATCAAGATGACTAACCTCGGCGGCGACAACAAGCTCGACACCGTGGCTCTAATCAGCAAGATTCTGGTTGCTATAGCCGGCGGTATTGCTGAACAGGGCGTTGGTTTGATACCGGATGGCATTCTAAACCCGCTAAAGGACCAGTTGCAGAACCTGGGCGCATTGTCGGGAGCTTTGCTAAAAGAAGGCGGTAAGCTATTGGAAAAGGGTACGGACCTCGGCAAAGGAGTCTTCGAAGGACTGTTCAAGCCGAAAGAAAAACAACCCCAGGACCCGGCGCAGTAGCGCCCAGGTTTGTACACACACCGGTCTCAGCCGGCCCGGTGAGTCCAATATCTTATCTAAACGAAAGCAACCACTTTGCCGGAGAGGGCAAAGGGCACGATACTCTTGTGCCTGAGCCAGATATGCATCCGATATATCCGGCCCGGACCAATCTTATGTGGCGGCACTTTCAGCAGGTCGATCGGCATTTCCCGGTTTTTTGCCTTTTCTTTTGTAACCTTTTATCGTATAATGGCGTAGATATAGACGGGCACGGTTTAAGTGGGGGTGGGCCTCTGCAATAAAACAACTGTAACTTCCGTCTTTAAGATATGTAAGGACCGTTACGAAAGCTATGCAGGAACAAGGTTTTACATTTTCTGAATCCAACGCAGCCATCCGGCTGTTCCGGGGGTTCTGCGCGGCCATAGTTCTTGGTTCGTTGTCTATTTTGACGGGCTGCCGAACTCCTTCGGAACATCGGCTTGAGGCTGACAAGGTGGCTGCAGATATAATACAGCAAAAGCAAATGCAGCTACTTGGTCACACTCAGCAGTTCAGCATTGAACGGCCAAGTGATATTCTCCGTCGCAGGCTGTTACTCGACCAGGATTTGCCATATTCAGGCGAGGCATCTCTGGGCACCGACAAGCTCCAGACCATCGAGCATTGGCCTGAAGATGATTATCCCAGGGCACAATCCTTAGACGATTCTTTATTGCTCCCGGAGGCCAACAAACCACTTCAGTTGTCGCTTGTGCAGGCACTGCAGGTAGGCGCCCGCAATAGTTCTGAATATCAGACTTCCAAAGAAAACATCTTCCAGACTGCTTTAGACCTGGACCTGGAACGTAATGATTTCCGCAACATCTTCACAGGACAGGTCAAAGGCCTTGCCAGTACGGATACCACAGGTGACAGAACCGTCAGCGGCGCCGAATATAGGACGGCAGCGGGCCTGAACAGGAAGTATGAAAGCGGAGTCGAATTGAGCAGCTCCCTGGCAATAGACCTTGCAAATTTAATGACCCTGGGCGGCGCTTCATCGCTTGGGATAGCCGGTGACGCAACAATCGCCATTCCGCTGCTCAGAGGTTCTGGAAGACATATTGTTACAGAACCTCTCACACAGGCCGAGTGTGACGTCGTATACGCCATTTATGAGTTTGAGAGATTCAAACAGACTTACGCCGTTCAGGTCGCCGGGCAGTATCTGGGTGTTCTTAGACAACTGAACCAGGTCAAAAACACCGAGGAAAACTACCGGCGTTCGATAGTATCAGCCCGCCGTTCGCGCAGACTTAGCGAGGCGGGCCGACTGTCCCAGATACAGGTCGACCAGGCGGTTCAAAACGAATTGAGAGCGCGTGACCGCTGGATAGCCGCGACGGAGTCCCACAAACGTGCTCTTGACTCATTCAAGAGCCTGTTAGGCCTGCCCCCGGACGCCCTGGTTGAGTTGGACAGGTCTGAACTGGAGCAACTGCTCACAAGCACGTCCGAGATAATAGCAGAAATCAAACGCCAAGAAGAATCAGGAGCAAAAGAGCAGACACCTGCTGCATACGCGCCCGTTGAATTAGTGGCGCCGAGCAGGGAAGATGCCGGCCCTTTGGAAATGGACGAATCTCTGGCCGTAAAACTGGCCCTCGACAATCGTCTTGATTTACGCGTGACACAAGGTCAAGTTTACGATGCCCAGAGAGCTGTGGTCGTCGCAGCCGATGCGCTGCGTGCGGAACTTACGCTCCTTGGAACTTCTCAACTTGGAGGCGGGCGCGAAATTAAGAGCGCAACCAGTGACAACGCCCAGCTTCGACCCGACAAAGGCAAATATTCGGCCCTGCTGACCCTTGACTTGCCATTTGAGAGAACCGCCGAACGTAACGCTTACCGCAATAGTTTTATTTCTCTCGAGCGAGCCGTACGCAGTGTGCAAGCACTGGAAGACCAGATCAAGCTTGATGTTCGCAATAAGCTTGCCGACCTGCTCGAATCGCGCGAGAGCCTTAAGATTCAGGCTAACTCTGTAACCGTGGCCGAAAGGCGGGTAAGAAGCAGCAATCTGTTCTTAGAGGCCGGCCAAGCGCAAATTCGTGACTTGCTGGAAGCACAGGATGCCTTGCTTTCAGCGCAAAACGGGTTAATTTCGGCTGCCGTAAGTTACAGAGTGGCTGAATTGGAATTGCAGACTGATATGGGACTCTTAGAGGTTGATGAAAAAGGATTGTGGCACGAATATTCTCCGAAGGAAATTAACAATGTCAAAAAATAACGCAATACTTCGCTTTCGGCAAAACAGGCCCTTTGTATTGATAGCCCTGATTTCAGTGCTGGCCATAATCGGCGCTGCCGCAGCAATGCTTGTATCACGTAAAACCAATAATGACCTGGCAAGCAGCATGGCAACCTTTGTAGTGAAACGGGGGCCGCTTCGAATAAGCGTCACCGAGTCGGGAACAATCAAAGCACGGGACCAGGTAATCCTCAAAAACGAGGTTGAGGGAATAACATCCATTCTCTCGCTCGCACCCGAAGGCACTCGCGTCAAAAAGGGCGACCTGCTCGTCGAGTTGGATGCCAGCGGGTTGTTGGACGCCAAAATTGACCAGCAAATTAAGGTTCAGAATACCGAGGCTGCTTTTGTCGGCGCCCGCGAGAATTTGGCTGTCGTCACAAACCAGGCTCAAAGTGACATTGATATAGCAAAGTTGAACCTTAAATTCGCCAAACAAGACCTGGAACAATACAAGGAGGGAGAATATCCCAATCAACTCAAGGAGGCCAATGGGCTAATCACATTGGCTGACGAAGAAGTTACTCGGGCCCAGGAAACATTTGATTGGTCTAAGACGCTTTTCGAAGAAAAGTATATTTCACAGATTGAGTTAAAAGCCGACGAATTGGCCTTGAAAAGGAAGAAGCTCGACCTCGAACTTGCACAAAGTGGGCTCGACTTGCTGCAGAAGTACACCTACCAAAGAAACCTCGACCAACTCGAAAGTAATGTCAACCAGGCTGATATGGCACTTGAACGCACAAACCGCAAAGCAAAAGCCGATGTGGTACAGGCCGAAGCCGACCTCAAGGCTAAAGAGTCTGAATATGAGCGTCAGAATGATAAGTTGAGAAAAAACATAGAGCAAATTGAAAAAACCAGAATTTATGCACCCGCTGACGGCCTGGTAATATACGCCACCAGCGCAAGAAGAGGCGGTATGCGCAGCAGCACTGAACCACTTGATATTGGCCAGACTATCCGCGAACGGCAGGAGCTGATATATCTGCCTACGGGCTCATCGGTCAATGCCGAGGTCGATATTCACGAGACAAGTCTAAAAAAGGTCGGACTTCATCTGCCCGCCATAATTACAGTTGACGCACTGCCAGGAAAAACCTTTCTCGGCGAAGTCGCGCATATCGCTCCGTTACCTGATGCTCAAAGTATGTGGCTGAACCCCGACCTCAAGGTCTATAACACCGAAATTACCGTCGATGGAAATGACAGCAGTCTTCGCACGGGAATGAGCTGCAAGGCTGAAATCGTCATAAAACAATTTGCAGATGCGACGTATGTGCCGGTTCAGGCGGTACTGCGCGTTGCCGGAGAACCCACCGTTTATGTCGTAAACGGCGAAAATGTCGAACCACGCAGAGTTGAGATTGGCATAGACAACAACAGAATGGTACGAATTATCAGTGGGCTTGAAGAAGGTGAAGTCGTCCTGCTGACGCCCCCTCTTGGTTCTGCCGCTGTCGAACCATACGCAGGCCAAACTGCTCCCGATACAGGACCACACGAAGATGGTACAGACATTTACAGAACCATAAACGACAGACTGGCAGAAAGCATAAACAAGCGGCAGTATCCCGGCACAGCAATACCGGGCTCAGATGCCGAGCAGCCACGCAAAAGAAGCGACGACCGTCGAGGAAAATCGGGCGCAGGTAGCAGGGGTCCGGGCCAGAAACCAGGAACCGGGTTTGAAAATATGTCTTCGGAAGAAAAAGAGAAGATGCGCGAAAAATTCAAAAATATGTCTCGCGAAGAAAAACAAAAGATGCGACAACAGTCGGAGGAAGGAAACAAGTAGATGGATAACCAATCACCGCCGAATTCCAATGATGATATAATCAGCCTGGAAAATGTGGAGAAGATATATCAAATGGGCAAACAACAAGTCAGGGCCTTGGCAGGTGTAACTGTGTCATTTAAGCGCGGCAGTTTCTGGGCGATTATGGGCCCCAGCGGCTCAGGAAAAAGCACCATGATGAATGTCCTGGGCTGCCTTGACCACCTGACCACGGGACGATATACTCTCGAAGGGCGGGATGTCAGTACACTCGATGACGATTCGCTCAGTGAGCTCCGGCTCAGGCGTCTGGGCTTCATCTTCCAGAGTTTTAATCTAATAGCTCAATTGCCCGTCCAGAGAAATATCGAACTGCCCCTTTATTATCTCGGTTGGGATGCCCACAAAAGCGCACAGCGAGCACAGGAACTCGCCCATAAAGTTGGACTTGAAGGCAGGCTTGACCATCTGCCCTCCGAACTCTCAGGCGGCCAAATGCAGCGGGTCGCAATCGCCAGAGCCCTTGCAAACGACCCTGAGATACTTTTTGCCGATGAGCCTACCGGTAACCTGGATACCGCTACCGGCGAACAGATTCTGCACGTCCTAGTCGAACTTAATGAGCAGGGTAAGACGATAATTATGGTCACCCACGAGGCCAATGTCGCCGCACATGCAAAGAGTCGCTTACACATGCTCGATGGATTGGTCGAGCGGATTGACGGGAATGACTGATGCACCAGATAAAGATTGTTCGAAACATTCTGTCGGGTATTGAGAATCTCCTTCTTCACAAGCTGCGCTCGCTGCTTACAACGTTGGGCATTGTATTTGGGGTCGGTAGTGTAGTGGCAATGCTCGCAGTCGGAGAAGGCGCCAGTGCACAGGCGCTCGAGCAGATTCTAAAACTCGGCAGCACCAATATATTAATTTCTTCCATCAAATCCGTGGAGGAAGAATCCGCCAGTACGAGTCATTCGCATATGAGCATCTACGGCCTGACCTACGAAGATTATGCAAGAGTCGCCGAGAGCTTCAGCACTATAAAGCAGACGGTCCCGGTGAAACTTATGCGTAAGGAATCTCGTCTGGGAGAAAGGGCATTGGAACTGCGGGTTGTTGGAACCACAGCCGCATGGTTCCTCCTTGTGCCAAGACCGACTATTGCGGGCCGCGTGCTTATAGATGAAGATGAAGAAACACAGGCAGCGGTGGCGGTTCTTACCGAATTCGGGGCCCGGAAACTTCTGGCCGCTGAACATACCATCGGCCAGTTCATTCGCATCGGCGGAGACGTTTTCGAGGTAGTCGGCATTGTCAAAAGTGAAGGTGGACAGGCCGGAAACATCCAAATACCCGACCAGCAGGTTGATGTCTACATTCCTATCGACGTTATGACCAACTACTTTGGCGATATTACTACCAGAAGGACTGCCGGCTCGCGCGAACGCGAAATGGTCCAGCTACATCAGGTCATTGTCGAGGTCGACGATACCGAGCACGTGGAATCGACAGCCAAGGCCATCGAAGAAATGATAAAACGTTTTCACAAGAAAAAGGACTATGATATCAGCGTTCCGTGGGTGTTGCTCAGGCAGGCTGAGGCTACAAAGCGAACTTTCAATATCGTGCTGGGCTCTATCGCCGGCATTAGTCTGCTGGTCGGAGGAATCGGAATAATGAATATTATGCTCGCTACCGTCACCGAAAGGACCCGTGAAATAGGGATTCGACGCGCCATCGGCGCAAAAAGAAAACAAATCATAAGCCAGTTTCTTATAGAAACCAGCGTCCTTTCCACAATCGGAGGCCTTATCGGAATAGGTGTGGGAGTCCTCATACCACTTTTGATAACCCATTTTGCCGGTATGCCCACGGTCATTACTCTGGCCAGTATCTTACTGCCGTTGTTCATCAGTGCCGGCGTCGGAATTATCTTCGGATTATACCCCGCAATGCGCGCCGCTAATGTCGACCCCATCGTCGCATTACGCCACGAATGACGCCTCAAAGGCAACCCTTGTTACCGTCCACTCTTTTCTCTAAATTCAGCATGCTAAAGACTTCACCCTGCAATTCAAGCCTCACACCCTTTGTGTCGTTGCAGACAAAGCCGCCAAGGCCCAACCCCCTGAACACGACCGGTTATGAATATCTTTTGTCTTACTACCAAAGTTCTGAATCTACTCAAAAAATGCTGCCGATATGGCTTATTGACAGAACCTAAACCCCGAGGCGATTATACCCTCGGTACGGCAAAAGCACAAACGCCGCACACCCCCGCCAAATGCCGTGCTGCATATTACCTCGACCGTAGAGTCGGCATTCGCTTTATCGGCGAAAGGCCGGAACCCACTTTTGAGCCCCGGCCTGTAATTTGCCGTTATGGTCTCGCACACCGTGCCTGAACGTTAGTCACGAGGCTCGCCGAAAAGAATATACGGGTCAATCACCACGTGACCTATCTTGCTGTGACCACCCCATGAATAAGTCAAATGCAGCATCTTGTCCGAACTCTGCATGATGGTCGGATAATCCATATCACCGCCGGAATCATCCACACTGCTTATGGCCACATCCCAGTTCGTGCCGTCCGTACTCGTGGCGACTCGCAACGGATACCGGTCGCTCGGGTTGTAAGCCATTATGTGGTATCTGTTCTTCAGGCTGTTCAGGTTATTAATCGTAACGGTGTGAAGCCCTTTGGAAGTATTGTGACTGATAGTAGTCAAATCGCTCCAACTCTGCCCGCCGTCATACGACCACGTAACCGGCGTCGGACTTCCGCTGCCGGAAGCACGGCACAACGCCTGAATGGTCATATAGTCGTCGTCGTGAACGAGGAACGTCGGCTGGATGGCATCGGCGCCGCTGATAGGCCCTATCAAGGTAAAGTCGTTTGTATAATCGCCGCCGGCAATCTCCATGTGCACCCGCCAGCCGGAATCCTCGGTGCTGGAGCCGCACAGCAACGTACCATCCGGCAGTTCGATAGGCCTGTTCTTGACCGGCCCTATGAAACGACCGCCGTACGCCGACAGATAGGAGTCGCCGCTCGTCGGCAGCAGGATTCTGCTTGACCAACTCTGTCCGCCGTCGTACGACTTCTTCACACAGCCTACCCACGAGCTCGGACCTCCGGTGTACTTGTAGTACAGCAGCATCGGACCTGTACTGGGCTGGAACAAAACAGGATTCCAGGTGGCGGTGTTGTCGCCGTCGTCGACCTCCACCCGTGGCGTCCAGCCGTTGCCGTTGTCCGTGCAGACCCAGATGGAAACGTCGGCGGCGCCTTCGCTCGAGCCGCCGTACCAGCAGGCAACCAGCGTCCCGTCATTGGCCTCGGCAATCGAAGAAGCGTGGTTGAAGCTCGAGAATGTGTCACCGATTAGCTCCTGAACCACAATCTCCTGACCCGTTTGCGACGAAGGAAGGGTCGTCGTACCGCCATAGCTGCCGTTGCTGAAGGTGTACGCATAGGCCGCCGTGCCGTCTCGGTCCCAGTGATAGGCCGTGCCGTCGGCCACGTAGCCGCTGAAGTCGCGATTAACGCCGGTTTCAGTCCAGTAAGGATAAGTGTTCCAGTTGGACTCTATGCGTTTTAGACCGTTGGACCAGTAATGCGTCCATACACTAATGTCGGCAACGTCGTCATGCCCCCAACTCCATGTCTTAACGCCGGTAGGTCCGTAGAAAGTCTCCGTGCCGCTCTTGCGCCCGTTGACGTAGGTGACCACATGCTCGACCGTGCCGTCCTCGTAGTACGAGGTCTCGGTGCCGTCCAGCAGGTAACGTCCGTTCGGACACGTCCTGGCGCTCCAGGTGCACTTAAGCGGGCCGCTGTCATAATACTCGCTGTAATTGTTCACCGTACCACCGGCAGTCTCGGGCGGAATATCGCCGTCAGCCGAGTAGACCCACGCTTCGTTCAGCTCGTAATGCAGACACGGATGCGTCATCGTACTGAGAATGTGGATAACGCCGCTTGGAGCCTGGCGAACTGTTGAGTAACCCAAAGTCGGCTCACCGTCCGTCTCGTGACCGATTGTGACCGGAAGTTTCTTCCAGTCCCAGTTGACACCATCGTCGTCCGAGATCGCCACGATGACGCCATCGCCATAGGCCCAGCTACCGGGGTTGCCGTCCCTGCCCTGACAATCAGTCACTATACAGAGCTTGCCGTTGGCCAGCCTAATCATAGAACCCCTCTGGTTGCTGATGACCGGTGCAAATATCGTGGCCGACGCGTCAGTCCACGAGGCGCCCCAGTTGTACGATTTCATCTGCGGCATGTAACCATTGATGTTGCCGTTCTTGGTGCCAATCGACAGCAGTGTCCCGGAGTCATCGAGCGGCACTATCGTCGAGTGACGACCGTTGGTACGTCCGCCCATATCGCTCCAGGTTATGCCGTCGTCGGTGCTGTGCCACAAGAAGCTTTCGGCGCCGTCGCCGTCCATTGCGAAGTACAGGTCGCCGCTGCCGGCGCGGAAGGCGTTCGTGATAGGCTGTGGACTGTACCCGCCTATACCGCCGCTAATAACTGGCAGCTTAAGGTCCCAGGTTGCTCCGTTATCGGTTGACGTGCCTACCTTAAACGGTACATCGTCAGAGATGTTGCGCCCGCCGCCGAAGAAGTGTACCGTGCCGTTGCTTTCCGTCCAGAGCAGGCCGCTTTGCTCGTTCTTGTGCTTGATATCATAAAACAGCTCGGGCATATCCCACTGGTCGCTGCCGTACCGCAGGCGCGCCTGGACGAATCTAACCCCGTCGTTGAACTCGTCGTCGGATGCTACCGAACTGAACCAGACGGCCAAGGCGTCGCCATTGGGCATTATCTCAAAACCGGGCGAGTGGTTGTGGAACTGTGTCGCCGGACAGCCTCCCGTTAGAGCGAAATCCCCATTGGCAGAATTATCCGGCGGAATCGGCAGCGCGAAACGCACGGTGAAGTACGGCACGTTCGGGTCCGGACCCTGCAGGGCCTCGGTCGTGCTCTGCTTGACTGCGGCCTGGTTGAACACAGGCGGACTGTAATTGAGATTGTCCTCGTTAGCGACCATCACAAGCCTGAATGCAACCGCGCCGCCAAGCCCGGCCCAGCTACTTGTGGCCATCGGCGGCAGGCTCGCACGGTCGGCGCCGTCACTGCGAATGACCTTGAGCATTCCGGTGAGCGGACCAGCCGGGTCTATCAGATAATCGTTGCGATATGTCCCGTGCCAATCCTGCATCCACTCTCGCCCGCTCATATTCTCAACGCTGCCGGGGTTCTCATAGACATATTCCCACTCGGCTTCGGTGGGCAGACGATATGTTCTGCCGTCCTGCTGGCCCAGCCACGTGGCAAAGGCATTTGCATCGTTCCAGCTAATGTCTGAAGCCGTGCCCCCGATACTTGACTGGTCCAAATCCGTTTGTTGCACCTTGGTCTTGAGCATATAGAACGACTGGCTCAGACCGACAGGATGGACGGGCTGCTCATCGTAGTCGTTGCTGCCGCTGTCAAGAAGGTGCGGGTCCGTCCCTACTCCCATGGTGAGACTCTGGTTCGGGTCGATGCGGATGAATTCCATCCCCAGGCCATTGGTGTAGGTCGGGCCGAATTCGTCGTCGAGTATCGTGAACGTGTGCGTGCTTGTCAGTCCCAGCTTCGCCGGGCCGGTGACATTCGAAAGCTGCACGACAATCGTCTCATCCGGTAATTCTTCATACGCATCGTCCACAATATCTATACTGATTAACTCGCTTGTATCATACGCCTCAAACGTCAGCGTTCCGGCAGCCAGTGTATAATCAACGCCGCCGCCCGTAGCCGTCCCGCCGATAACGTCGTAATCCACCGTCACCGTTTGAGCCGAGCCTGCAGATAGCGTAACCGATATGTTGGCCGGTGTGACTTCTTCGTTGCCGCTGCTGGCGGCAGAGCTGAACTGCACACCCGGCCTCGGGTCCATAATCGCGTATGTATGCTGAGTTATCGTGCCTAACTGTGCATCCCCGCCGGTCGGATTCGACAACGTAATCACAATCGTCTCGTCGTCTTCGTCCAGGCCGTCGTCCACGATATCAATGCTGATATCTGCGCTCACCGCAGGCGGTGGAATAGTCAAAGTGTCGGAAGCCAGCGTATAGTCAACACCTCCGCCCGTGGCCGTTCCACCGGTCACCTGGTAATCAACAGTATAAGTTACAGCAGCCTCAGCATCGTTGATAACGACCGTAACCAGACCCGGAGTAACAGTTTCAAGGTCGCCGGAAGAATCGGTGTTAAACTCTATGGTCGAATACGCCGCCCCAACAGCGTACAGCTCGAATCCGTTGAAGAACGCCTGACAGCCGGCACAGCCGCCGTCCGGTCCCTGGTACCTGATAACCACGTCACCGGCGCCGGCTGTAAACAATATCTCCGCAGGATTATCCATAATGGGATGGTCCTGCACGA
>Ga0210003_1000241_pt1 | contig 48489 bp, 42 predicted proteins | sample LantaG_FD_182804 | JGI IMG/M metagenome (GOLD analysis project Ga0210003, IMG submission 182804) | Deep subsurface microbial communities from Baltic Sea to uncover new lineages of life (NeLLi) - Landsort_02402 metaG (SPAdes) (version 2) | ecosystem: Environmental > Aquatic > Marine > Oceanic >... | reverse complement strand
CACAGGAGGCATGGGCAGGTATTCAGCTTAAAGAGGAATATGACATGATTTTAATCAGTTACGAGAGGAGGGATGGGGGTTGTTGCTCTCCCAATAACATCCCCCTAGCCCCCTTCAAAGGGGGAATTAAGGGGGACAAAGGGAAAATCTATCCGAGCAGATTAAGGGATGGGTATTTTCATCCTTGGTTGTGAGCGTGGATCGCTCATACGCGTTTATATGAAAATAGGCACAAAGCTTTGTAGGGGCCTTTTGCCCTTATCGGCCCGCTTAAGGGGAATATGCCCTACATCAACATCCCCCTGGCCCCCTTCAAAGGGGGAATTAAGGGGGACAAAGGGAAAATCTATCCCGAAAATATTTTCATCCTTTCCGCCCTTGGCGGGGTTTGTATCTTACTCCTTGTACATTGATTCTATCAGGTCTCCATACTGCTCATTAATGGATTTTCTTTTAACCTTCATGGTGGGTGTTACCTCGCCGTCCTCGGTGTAGAGTTTTTTGTCAAGGATCCTGAACTTCCTGATGTTTTCCACCCTGGCCACCTGCTTGTTCACCTTGTTAATCTCTTCCTGGATAAGATTTATCACCTCTTGGGTCCTGGTGAGGGTGGCAAATGTGGTAAACTGGACCTTTTGATCCTGGGCATACTTCACCACGTTTTCTTCATCGATCACTATTATGGCTGAAATATATTTTCTTCTATCTCCAATAACAACAGCATCATTGATATAGGGAGAAAATTTTAGCAGGTTTTCGATATACTGTGGTGCGATGTTCTTGCCTCCAGCAGTAATAATCAGGTCTTTTAGCCTGTCAGTTATCTTTAAATATCCTTCCTCGTCGATCTCCCCGACATCTCCTGTATGAAGCCAGCCGTCAATAAGGGCTTCTTTGGTATGCTCTTCGTCTTTATAATAGCCCTTGAAGATTCCTTTATGTCTGACAATGATCTCTCCGCCCTCTCCAATCTTTACATCAGATTCCGGCAGGGCCTTGCCAACTGTGCCTAACTTAAAGTTGTGCTCATCAGACATGTGGGTAACCCCGGATGTCTCAGTCATGCCATATCCCTCACGGATTGGTATTCCAATACTCTGGAAATACTTTAAGATTTCATGAGAGATCGGGGCGGCGCCAGAAAAGCCCAGGCGGGCCCTGTCAAAACCGAGCCTATCTTTCAGCTTCCAGAAGACAGCAAAGTATGCCAACTTATAACCAATTGTTAATAATAATGGGATCTTTTCCTTGGCAAGCTTTAACCTGTTATACCTTGTTCCAATGCTTACTGCCAGTTTGTAGCATGTTCTCTTAAACCATGTGGCATCTGCCATCTTTAGGACTATGCCCGAGTAGTATTTCTCCCATATTCTGGGCACTGCATGAAAGATCGTAGGGGAGACGTCTTTCATATCATTCATTACCGTATCTGTATTTTCCGTAAAGTTTATTGTATGCCCTACGGTAAGATGCATCATTAGATCAAATATCTGTTCATACACGTGGTTAAGAGGGAGGAACGAGATGGATTCATCATCCATGGTAGATTTTGTTATCTTGGCAGCTTGTTTGCCAACCCAAAGATAACCTTCGTGGCAGAGCATGGCCCCTTTGGGGGGGCCTGTTGTCCCGGATGTGTAGATTATCCCTGCTATATCCTCTGGCTTGCCCTTCCCGATCAGGGTATCAAAAAGATCAGGGGTTTCATTATATATCTTCTTGCCGAGGCTAATAAGCTCATCGAAGCTCATGACCATTGGATCTTTGAAGTCTCTGAGGCCTTCCATATCCCATACGATGATCTTTCTTAGTTTGGGAGTTTTCTCTCTAAAGACCAGGGCCTTGTCTAGCTGTTCTTCATCTTCACAGATATATATAACCGAATCTGAATGTCCGACCACGTATTCACATTCTTTGGCAGGATTGGTAGTATAGACACCCACAAATGTTGCGCCTGCGGACATTACCCCAAGCGCCGAGTATAACCACTCTGGTTTATTTTCACCAATGATGGAGATATGCTCACCCCTTCTCGCGCCAAGGGCATTCAGGCCAAGAGCTACATACCTTACATTTTCTAAATATTGAGCCCAGGTAATATCATGCCAGATACCAAAGTCTTTCATCCTCAGTGCAATCCTTTCGGGCTGCTTTTCGGTTATATTGATCAGGGCCTTAGGCAGAGTATCTGCTTCCATAGTGTTCCTCCAGTCTCATCTTTTACCGGAATCTAACCTTTCTTCTGTATCTTTTATACCCCTTAACCGAGGTCTCTGTTGGGATGCCTAAGTAAAATTCTTTTACATCCTCATCCTCACGCAGGACCTCTGGTTTATCAGCGCGAACTATCCTTCCGTTCTCCATCAGAAAGGCATAATTGGCATATTTTAAAGCCATGTTTACATTTTGTTCAACTAAAAAGATGGTCACTCCCTCTTTGTTGATATTCTGTATGATATTGAATATCTGCTTTGTTAATATGGGAGACAGCCCGAGAGATGGCTCATCAAGCATCATCAATCTTGGACGACTCATCAATGCCCTCCCGATAGCAAGCATCTGTTGTTCACCGCCACTTAGGTATCCGGCCTCCTGGTCTTTCCTTTCCTTGAGTATGGGGAAGTGGTTGAATACATTTTCAATATCTGCTTTGATCTTTTTCTTGTCCTTTCTCGTATAGGCCCCCATCTGGATATTTTCCATAACAGTAAGCTCAGGAAAGACCTCTCTTCCTTCGGGAACATAGCTGATGCCCATCCTTACTATCTCTTCTGTATCCTTCCTGTCGATTCTTTTACCCAGAAACTCTATAGAGCCTTTCTCCGGCTGGTCATCTTCAAGGAGACGCATAATCGTCTTTAACGTGGTTGTCTTTCCAGCCCCATTGGAGCCGAGGAGCGCTACGATATCCCCTTGGCTTATCTCAAAGGATATGCCGTGAAGTGCTCTGATCAAGTCATACCATGTCTCTATGTTCTTTACCTTAAGCATTAATTCTCCTCCCCGAGGTAAGCCTTTATCACCTCAGGATGGCGTTGCACCTCAGAAGCTGAGCCCTCAGTAATCTTTTCACCTTGGTTTATGGCAAGTATCCTGTCCGAGATGCCCATAATCATATTCATATCATGCTCGATCAATAAAATGGCGATCTTATATTCTTCTTTTATATCCTTAATCCAGATATTCAAATCTTCTTTTTCCTCTGTATTCATCCCTGCAGAGGGTTCATCTAAAAGAAGGATTTTTGGCTCTAAGGCCAGAGCCCTTCCTAATTCGACCAGCTTTCTTTTTCCGTAAGGCAAATTGGCCACAAACTGGTCTCTGGACGACTGGAGATCCAGAAAGTCGATAATATCTTCTACGAGTTCCCTGTTTTTTATCTCCTCCCTGGCAGATCTTGCCCTTCTTCCCCACAGTGCAGCCCCGCTCCATATCCCGGTCTTCATGTGAATGTGGCGTCCCAGCATAAGATTATCCATTACGGTGGCATTGGTGAAGAGTTCTATGTTTTGAAAGGTGCGGGCCACTCCCTTTTTTGCTATCTTGTCTGGGGAATAGCCTAGTAAACTTTCGTCATCCAGGAGTATCTTTCCTTTATCTGGTTTGTATATCCCGCTGATCAAATTGAAGATGGTAGTCTTGCCAGAGCCGTTAGGCCCAATAATGGAAAATATTACATTGCCTTCAGCTTCAAAGCTTACATTGTTAACTGCCTTCAGTCCTCCGAAGCTTATGCTTAGGTTCTCAACCTTAAAATGAGCCATTTTTAAGAGTGTCCTTTATATGTTTGCTTAGTAGTTTATATGGAAATGGTTATCACCATCTCTATTTCACGCAAGATGTAGGGGCCGATGCCCTCATCGGCCCGTTCAGGGGAACGAGCCCTACTTTTGAATTTAGTACGAAAATAACATATATTTTCATGGTTTTCGCCTTTGGCGGATATGTCCGCTAGGCCATGGAGATTTATAAAGGTATAACGATTCACATCCACTCTCACCCTCATCTATTTATTTTCCCTGATAGAAAAGGGCAGGGAGGAGGGGATAGAATGCTGTCCCCTCCAACACGCCCCTTTGATAGACTATGTTACTTTTTCCATGTGGCTAGCTCATTGGATTTCCAACCCTGTAACAATTCATAGGTTGCGCCTGGACCACATTTCATGATCTGAATAGAATCAGTCCCCTGATGGCAATCTTTAGTCCAGGTTACTTTTGGTCCTATACCCTGCCAGCCCCTGAATGAGTTCAAGGCCTTTATACAGGCTTCAGTGCTTAGATCTGGGCCTACCCGTTTAAGGGCCTCTACTATGGGCTCGGCAAACAGGATACCTGCGTAATAAAATACTCCCCATCTCTCTTCAGGGGTCATCCTTTTGGCTGCATTTCGGTATTTTACCATTAGAGGGCTATTGGAGTCAGGGGTTTCAGAAAACGCTCCAGTAATCACGCCTTCCCATAAGCCCCCTGTAATTTTATACATAAGGGGATAATCAGAAAGGGTATCAGTGGATACCCACTGCGGTTTATAGCCTATTGTGGCACATGTCTTTAATGCGATAACTGCTATAGTAGGATTCACCCACATAATGACAACCTCTGCACCTGAATTCTTGAACTTCAGCATTTGAGATGCAAGGTCTTTTTCGCCTGGCTCTACAGGAATTTCTTCTATTAATTCCATCCCATAGGCAGCAAGCCTCTGTTTAGCGCCAACCAATCCATGTTTACCATATGCATCGTTCTGGTAGAAGAAGCCTATTTTCTTGAACCCCAGGTTTTCAACAACATACTTGACAAGTATACATGCTTCGTCTTCATAAAGCGGATAGGTAGCAAAGATATAATGGCTCGGAGGGAATACGTATTCTGTTACAGCCGTTGCCGGACTAACCCAGATCACCTTGTTTTTGGCGAGATAATCCTTTACTGCCAGACCGCTTGCACTTGATACCCCACCGACAAAGGCGAACACCCCTTTTCTCTCCACTAATTCTTTCACCGCTGCTTTGCACAGTGCTGGATTGTACTGGTCATCCCTTACAAAGTATTTGATCTTCCTGCCGTGGATACCTCCTTCTTCGTTTACAAGATTAAAGAGTATGGCACTACCGCGGGCCACAGATCCCCACGGCGCTGCAGGCCCTGTCTGAGGCCCCCACTGGGCTATCCTGATCTCTTTTTTGTCGAAACCAGCCTTGCCTGCATAGGTTGTGGTTGCCAGGATAAAAATACCGACTACAGCCAGTAACACTACAAATAACGATCTCTTAAACTTCATAATTACCTCCTTTTATTTTGTATTTTATGAGACCTTTACAGCCATATTAACCTTTGTACCACTTACCCCCCTCCTTAATGAAAGTAAAGTCATAATTGATAGGTGCGCTCTTCTTGATGTCATCATAAAATATTGTTACATCCACCTCGACCTGAACGAATTTTTCAACATTAGGGTCTTTTTCTTTATCCTGATTGTCTGTTAAGTGATGTATGTTTAAGATCTTATATCCGATTATCCTGACCGGAGATGAGTTTGCCTCTTCAAGGTATTCTTCATAGCTGTGTGTGGAATAATACGCAGATGACGGAGCAAGGCAGTCATAAATACATTTGTGGTCTCTTTTTATCTCAGCATCAAGATATCTTTGAACTGCCTTTTTTATTGCAGGCTTTTCAAAGAACAATCCTATTGCGTCTTTGGTATTGGCGCAGCCTTGGGTGCCAATCAAGAAGACAAGGCCTAATATTACCAGGATTTTTAACAGTGAACAGTGAACAGTGAATAGTGAATAGCTGTCGGATCTGTTTTTATCAGGATACATGGAACAATCCGACCGGAGGGATTTCAGTATTTTGTCCATACCTGAATAGCTACACCTTCTTTACATAATGTTTTGCAAAAAGCCCGCTGGGTCGAATACACAGGACAAGTACGATAACAACAAAGGCAACGATTGGTTTCCATTCCGGCCACGCATAGCCAAAGAAATTTTCTATCAAGCCTAAGAGTTCACCACCAATAATGACCCCCGGGATGCTCATCAGGCCACCTAAAACAGCTGCAGCAAATGCCTTCATGAAAGGCTCCATCATAAAATTTGGATCAAGGGTGGCTCTGGAAGCAAAAAACATGGCAGCAACTGCCCCTATGAGGGAACTGAGTCCCCAGGCAAACGAGAATACCCTCTCCACCTTAATACCCATAATCTTGGCCGCATTCTGATTTTGCTGTGTTGCCTTCATTGCCACGCCTAGCTTTGTATACCTGAAAAACAGATATAGCAGCACCATTATACATCCAGCAGCTATAAAAACCCCGATATCCCAATCATTTACAATCATGCCCTTTATGGGTTCGTGGGTGACTTGAAAAGACATAGGAATATCAAACGCTTTTTGTTCTGCGCCCCATTTCCATCCTGCCAATCCCATGAGGAGCATCTCGGCCCCGAGTGTAATAACTAAGAGACCAAGGACTGTAGGATTCTTGGCAGGACGTAAGAATGCAAATTCAATAAAGACCCCTAATAAAACGGCAAATACCATGGTGATGATAAATGCAAGCCAGAAGGGAGCATGATAGTATACCAGTATATGATAAGCTACGAATGTAGATAACATTGCCATTTCCCCCTGGGCAAAGTTTATCACCTCAGAAGTCTTGTATATGATTACAAATGCTATCGCAAAGAACCCATAGCATGCCCCTATTGCCAATCCTTCAACAATCAACTGTCCTATCATATTTGCTCCATTTTAATATTTATTGCTTAAAAAGGCCATGTCATCCAATATTTTTTAATCCTTATCCATATCCCGTACATGCCAAGTGGCTCGAATACAATGATACCTATCATTATCAGGCCAAGGGCAATGCTGCCAAAGTTTTCCAGGCCTACTACAGTAAGCCATCTCTTCGAAATAGAGACCAGGAAATCACCAAGATAGGGCGCCTCAGAGACATTCTTCAACAGGTCGTATTGCAGATAGGTGATAAGTGTAGCCCCCATAATTGCCCCCAGTATAGATCCCAGTCCGCCTACAACCACCATCACAAGAAAGATTATGGAGAGTATAAAATTAAAGGTAAAGGGGTCAAAAAACCCGCATACAAACCCAAAGAGGCCGCCTGCGATCCCTGCGTAAAAGGCGCTGATGGCAAAGGCGAGGGTCTTATAAATCGTGAGGTTTACCCCCATCACCTCTGCTGCGATGTCGCTGTCCCTTATTGCAACAAAGGCCCTGCCCACACGGGTCTTCATAATATTCCTTGCCCCTACTACCATAACGATGGCAATGACCAGGATCAGGTAATACATACTTATATCAGACTCTAAAACCCAGCTAATCCCGAGTTCAGGGACCCCAAGATCCAGAGGGGGCGCATGAATACCCATCCGTCCTCCAAAGATATCCCACCTGCCAATGACATGCATGATAGTGAGCCCAAAGCCAAGGGTTGCAATTGCCAGATAAGGCCCCTCCAGTCTCAATGCCGGCAGTCCGAGGATGAACCCAAAAAATGCCGCTATGAAGGCTGCTAAAGGAAGAGCAAGGACAAACGGGATGTGGAAATATGTCATCAAAAAGGCAGTCCCATAGGCGCCAATAGCAAAGAAACCAGCATGGCCTAAAGAGATCTGGCCGGTATAGCCAACCAGGATATTAAGGCCCACAGCGAGGATCACATTAACTACGATTATATTTAAAAGGTAAATATAGTAGTTTGGCGTATAGATTGGCAGGGTGAAAAGGAAAACCATGAATGTTATTGACCAGAAAAGCACCACACCACTGCTGAAGAGTTCAACATCCTCATAATAGTCACGCTTCATATCCATAGTAGCGCCTCGCTTTTTTTAATCTTCTTGGAGAGTATAGGATGGGAGATCTTTGTAATCTTCCGAAAAATAGAGGCTATAATCGATTTTCCCATTAACTCGATGCCTTTCTATTATATCTACATACCATTATTAATATAGATAGGGTAATGACAAATATGTGACTTGTCAATTGTTTTTAGGTTATAGCGCTAGATGGGCACAGACCTTTTTTTAGGTGTCTGAATAAACCATAATGCTATTGTGGATAAAAGGCAGTATAGGCCATTAATTATAAAGGCTGGGTTGTAGCTGCCGGTAATATCATGGGAGAATCCATATAGAACAGGCCCAATAGCTGCGGCAATATTGATGAAAATCCCCATTACACCAAAAAGTATTGGTAGGTTGATCACACCAAAAAGGTCCCCCAGATACACAGGGTACATAGGCAGCCCTGTTCCATAGGTAAACCCTATTATTATTACAACAATAGTCAGGGTTAGCGGGCTACTCACAAGAGTAGCCATAAAACACCCCAAGGCTACTCCAATAAGATTAAAATAGAGAATTGGCTTTCGTGTCCAGCTGAATTGCTTTATGTACCAGTCGGAAATTGTCCCGGAAAATAGGCGGCCTATAACAGCTGACAGTACAAAGCCAAAGCTGAAAATAGATACGGCATTGTTCATCGGTATGTTAAGATCAAGATATGCCCAGGTAATCAGATGCCCAAGAAATCCAAAGACTGCCATTAAATATCCAGCCTGGACTATTATTATGAGCCAAAAGGTGCTAGTCCGAGAGGACTCTTTTACAGACCATCTTTCATTTCGTACCCTGAAGTCAGGCCTCTTCTCTAGCTCTTCTTGGGTAGGCGGTTTCCCGTCAGGATAGGTACCCATTGACTCAGGGTCCTTTTTTAGCAGCAGTCCACCAATAGTAGCCCCCAAAGCTAGAATCACGCCAAAAGAGATATATCCCATCTGCCAGTTAGAGGAAGATATGATGTATTGGGCTATGGGCGTAAGTACCACTATACCCAGGCCTGATCCTGTCATGGCAATGGCTACCATTAGCGCTGCCTTTCTCATAAACCATCTTCTTACTGTGGGGACTGTAGCAATCATGTAGGAAAGGCCAATTCCCATAGGAAAGATTATGCCGTAGAGCAGAATGAAGTGCCAGGCCTGGGTTATTGTGCTGAGCAGGGCCATTCCAATGCCGCCGATTATTCCACCAATGATGACGGTCCATTTTGGTCCTATCCGATCCACCAGATAGCCACCTAATAAACCAAAAACAGGCATAGTAACCAGATTCAAAGTGAAACCAAGAGACAGCATCCCTCTGGACCAACCGAACTCCTTTAAGAGGTAGGGTTGGAATATGCCGAAGCTAAATTGGGCACCTGCACTTACGAACATTGCCAGCCAGGCCCCTAATACCACTACATAACCAAAGAAAAATTCTTGCTTTGTGATCTGCGCCACTATCTGTATCCTTTAATTATAAAGACAAGCTTACTCAATTAGCTACCTCGAATCTTTCAACTAGTATTTCACACATAGGAGATCAAAAGCATTCTTTCCCACCGGCTTTTCGTATTGTTTCCCCTAAGCTGATCCATTAAGGTTTAATGAATTGAGATTCCTTAAACCAGATCAAAGGATCTCTTTATTATTTGCTGAGCTAATAGATGTCAATATCTATTAGCCATCAGCGTACATTTATATGAAAATAGGCACAAAGCTTTGTAGGGGCCGACACCCTTCTGTCTTTAGCGGCAGGTCTGGCTTGAATTCAATCCAGTGGCTTGACTTATGTCTGTTTGATATGCCAATGATGTAGTATTATGAAATATCCGCATATCGATCCTGTATTGATTCAGATGGGCCCCATTCATGTTCGCTGGTATGGTTTGATGTATGTAATTGGCTTTTTGCTTGCCTACTTTCTTATGGTGAGAGTATCCAGGAATAGGGAATATGACCTGAGCAGGCAAGACATAGAGGATGCCCTTGCATATAGTATCGTAGGTCTCATAATTGGTGCGAGGCTTGGTTATTGCCTTATCTATAGCCTGCCGTTCTATATGCAATATCCCGCCAAAATCTTTGCTGTATGGGAAGGGGGCATGTCTTTTCATGGGGGGCTGATAGGGCTGATAGTTACAGGATGGATCTATTCTAAAAATAAGAACAAATCTTTTCTGATGCTGACTGATCTTGGCGCTGTCTCAACTCCATTGGGTCTATTCTTTGGCAGGATAGGAAACTTTATTAACGCCGAACTTTATGGCAGGGTCACTGATGTTTCGTGGGGGATGATATTCCCTGGTGCAGGGCCCTATCCCAGACACCCCTCTCAACTCTATGAGGCCTTTTCCGAGGGTATAGTATTGTTTATAATCTTATATGGATTCAGTAAGCATAAGTCTGCCCATGGTGTTCTCCTGGCTGTATTCCTTATTAGTTATGGGAGTATGCGATTTTTTCTGGAGTTTTTCAGAGAGCCTGATCCCCAGTTGGGGTTTGTCCTCGGCCCGCTTACAATAGGCCAATTATTATGCAGTGTTATGGTAATTATTGGGGCTATTTTGCTCTGGCAGAGGCTAAAGTTGAATTCTTCATGTAACGATAAGGTATAGGAGATGGAAGAGTTTGGAGACTTGCTCTCAACAGGAGTGAGGGCATTTAATCATTATAATCGGTACAAAAAGGAAATCCTCCTCAAAAACGACCCTGTAGGTGGGGAAGCTATACTTAAATTGGTGCCGGTTCTTCTTCATATCAATCACCCTGATCTGCCAGGCTATGTGCAGGATGAAGCATGCCCTTGTGGAATAAAGGCTATGAAGTGGAACACTGAATCTATAAAGACATTAGAAAATTTTTTATCAACCCGTGTAAAATTTACGAATATCCAGGACTATCTTCCTCTACACCGGGATATAGAGGGGATATTTACTATTGGTAGCGTAGGAAGTGTAGGTCAGACCAGGGATTCCGATTATGATATATGGGTGGTCATGGATGCCTCGGCCATTGGAGATGCCAGGCTGCATCTTTTGGAGACAAAGGTTAAACGATTACAACATTGGGTTAAAACTCTAGTTCCTGTAAAAGCCCGGGTTTTTTTGATGGACATTCTAAAGATACAGGCCAATGAATTTGGCACGGTATCTCAGGAAGGAGCAGGCTCTGCATTAAAGGTCCTCTTAAAGGAGGAATTCTATCGTACTATGACACTTATTCAGGGGAGGATTCCCCTGTGGTGGATAGTCCCGCCGTTTAGTAATACCGAGGTGTATGACCGGGCATCTCAAATGCTTTATAGTATAGATGGTTTCGTCCCTGATGATTTTGTAGATCTTGGCAACATCACACAGGTGCCCCAGCAAGAATTTTTTGGCGCAGCCCTTTGGCAGATGCATAAGGCCCTGGATGATCCGTTTAAGTCTGTATTGAAGATGGCATTGGCTGGCACATATATGGACCCGGGCTATCATGCTCGCTTGTTATGTGATGTGCTTAAATCTCAGGTAGTTAATTCAAGACCTGGAGATGTGGTAGATCCATATATGGTGATGTTTCAGAGGATAGATGATTATTATAGAGGCATAGGCGATTATAAAATTTTGGATCTATTGAGACAGTGTTTTTATATAAAGGTATCACCCAATATAAGGGAAGGTGACCTTATAAATATCCACAGACAGGACAAGACCTCTATCATGGTGGATCTAATAAAATCATGGGGTTGGTCCTTGAAGCGGATACAATACCTTAATAGATTTAATGAATGGGATGTGCAGATATACCGGAAGTTTGGGGATGAGATACATGCATATCTGCAAAAAATAGCAGTACTCCTTATAAGAGAGGCAAAGAAAGGGCTTGTACATGCAGGAATAGAGCAGGACGTAGATATGGAGATCTTGAGGCGTAGGGTGGAGGCCTTTTATGTCCCCAAAAAAGGAAAGATTGTAAGCGAGAAACGGGTTTTAAGAAACGAGCCTGCCTATCGGGAGCTGGTGTTCTGCTACAATAACAGCACATGGAAGATTTTCCCATCTATGCCGTCTAAGGGATGTGAGGGAGATGCAATAATGGCATCAGAGAGAATAGTCCCAATAATAGCGTGGCTGGTTTATAATAGAAGATTTGATACATCCACAGTATTTAATATGGTTCCTAACCCTTCGTATGTGTTTTTGTCTGATGTCCAGGATTTGCTTGCAAAATTGATACCTTCTATCCCTGAGGCATCTTCCATCGGGCTTGATAGGGATGCACTTTTGGCCCCTGGGGATGTTAAGCAGATATTTATTATAGGTAATATGGAGGCGTCCCCGCATTTAACCTCTATAGCAGAGGTGGATATTTTATACTTAAATACATGGAATGAACTCTTTTTTAATTCTATCCGTCCAGAGGGCATTAAGGCATGGATTAAGAAGGCAAGGCGAGCAGATACCAAGATGGGTATATGGGTATCAAGAGAAACGAATTCAAAACAGCTTATAAAAGCGTTCAGTTCTCTGATAGCTTAAACTTTGTTTTTTTAATGAATTCAGGGCTTATAACTAAATGAAAGGATTTAGGAGATGAGAAAAAGATATCTTTCCGTAGGGATTTGTCAGATAAAACAGGGTTATGACATAGAGAAAAATCTTGCGAGGGGACTTGACATGATAGACGAGGCAGCCTTGAAGGGCTCGGAGGTAGTCGTCCTCCCCGAGATGTTTATTACGCCATTTGAAGCCTCTTCTATGCGAGGCGCCATGTATTTCACCCAGGAAGCAATACAGAGACTTAAAGAGAAATCAGCCGCCCACGGGATATATATTATTGGTGGGAGCCTGCCATATGATGCAGGAGATGAGAAATTTTATAACAGGGTCATGGTCTTTGATCCAACAGGGGCCTTGATATACAGCCATGATAAGATCCACCTTTTTGACTGTAGTCCGCCAGGTGTTCCAAGTGCGAAAGAATCAGATATGATAAGGCCCGGAGACAGATTGGACACCTTTAACACCCCATGGGGCAAGGCATCTGCGATCGTATGTTATGATATGCGCTTTACCCCTCTTATCCAGATATTGGCGCAAAAGGAAATCATAGTGTTGTTTGTGCCTGCTTCATTTTCTTTATCTACGGGCAAGGCACACTGGAATATGCTGGTAAGGATTCGTGCGGTAGAAATACAGGGTATTGTGGTGGGTGTACAGCCTGCCTTTAATCCTGAATTGGGATATGTCCCATACGGGCATTCCATGATAGCATCTCCATGGGGCGATGTTTTGTTTGATGCCGGCGCTGATGAGGTAGTAGATGTGGTAAGGGTGGATATGACAGATGTTGGCAAGATAAGGAAGGCCTTCCCTTTGCTGGCTCATACCAGGCATGATTTGTATACTACGGACTGGCTGGGGCAGCCATGATAGAGATCAGGGGATTGGCCAAATCATTCAAGGGCGTGAAGGTCCTTGACAACCTTTTCCTTGAGGTGCCGGAAGGGAAGATTACTATAGTAATAGGTCCGAGTGGTTCGGGTAAGACAGTGTTGCTAAAGCATACACTTGGGCTCATCAGGCCCGATTCAGGGCAGATACTGATTGATGGCAGGGATATAAGCAGCATGAATGAAGCTGAGCTTAATCAAACAAGGAAATCTTTTGGGGTATGTTTTCAGGATGCCGCCCTGCTTGATTCAATGACGGTTGGTGAAAATGTAGCCTTTCCATTGAAGATCCATACAAAACTTACCAATGAAGAGATTGCCCGCGAGGTTCACCTGCGCCTCAAAGAGGTTGGTCTCTCAGGCATAGAGGACAAGATGCCCTCTGAGATTTCAGGGGGGATGAGAAAGAGGGTAGGGATTGCCAGGGCTATGGCCCTAAACCCCAAGGTGTTATTTTTTGATGAACCCACAACAGGTCTTGATCCTGTTATGAGTAATGCCATAAAGATTCTCATTCGTGAGACCCAGGCCAGATCGCAGGCCACATGCCTGGTTATTAGCCATGACATAGAGGTTGCCCTTGACCTGGCAGATTTTATGGCCATGTTATATAATGGGAAGATAATCTTTGAAGGAGACCCTGGCTCCTTTAAAGATATAGCAGATCCTATTGTCAAACAGTTTGTCCAGGGCAGCATTGAAGGCCCGATCAATCCGATTCAATAGGGGATATTCATACCTTAAGTTGGTTGGTTCCATTGGTGATACAGTCGTAAAAACAAACTGAGAATGTCATTGCGAGGAGCTTCAGCGACGAAGCAATCTCAGAAGAAAAGGAGAAGATTGCCCGTCCAAGACGGTATCTTTGAGATCCATGACTTTTTGATTTTCTCTTTTCATAGAAACATGCTCTTTCTCCCTTATTATATGAAAACCCAAGCGTTCAAGAGCTTTTATTACTTTTCGCTTTGGCGCATCATCGGGAAACTTGGCCATTAAACTCAAACCCCAGCCTCAGCAACAAATACTTCGAGAATTGGCGGATCAATATCCAGAACATCTTCGCCAAATGTTTCAATATGAAAACGGATTGCGGATTTGACATCTAAGAGGGCTTCTTCATATGTATTTCCTTGACCGACTACAACGCCCTTAAGTCCTAAAGGATAAGCCACATACCCATCAGGATGCTTCTCAACGATAATTTTATATTGCCTCATAATACCCCCAATATTTGATCTTTTGCTTCTTTAATACGTATTCAAACACTTTTAAAAAGATCATATCAACCCTTTTAATCTTAGCCTCACTTGGCAGGAAGAAATTCATCAAGGAACGCCTCAAAGTTCCAATCCTTCAATCCGCCTTCGCGTCCGTTATGGCGGACAAGAAGGCCTGGGTTTGATTCCCCGATTTCTTGCTTAAGGATAAGAGGCAAAAGCTTGCTCTGGGGTTCATACCACTGATTCAGGTATTTATCGAAATTGTCATTGCGAGCGTAGCGAAGCAATCTCAAAAGAAAAGGAGAAGATTGTCCGTCCAAGACGGTATCTTTGAGGTCCGTAACATTTTGATTTTCTTTATTGTTGGTGCTATAAACATTTCATGTCACGCAAAAAAACTCTCATAGATGCTCCAGAGAGTTGACTTTACATTTTCAACACGAGAGATGTGCTCCAAATGACTGTTAAGGTAACGAGGGCAAGTAGATGTTAGATGAACTTGAATGGCAGACAAGAAGAGACAGAATAAATAAGAAGATGCAAGCCCTAAAGCCTGCCTGGAATATTATCAAATATCGTGAAGGGTTAGATGCTGCTGCACTCGACCACCACGCCGTGGAAGAATATCCAACAGCAAACGGCCCTGCCGATTATGCGCTCTTTGTGAAGGGGAATTTCCTAGGAATTATCGAAGCCAAAAGAGTGAAAATCGGGCCTTATAATGTCCTGGAACAAGCCAAGAGATATTCCAAAGGGGCCTTTGGTGGGCCTGGCAAATGGGGAGGATATCGTGTCCCCTTTCTCTATGCTACTAACGGGGAAGTGATCTGGTATCTTGATATTCGGAATGAAAAGAACATTTCTCGACAAATATCAAATTTTCACACCGCAGACGCCCTTGAAGAATTCCTTGAAAACGATAGGGCAAATGGACTTGAATGGCTCGCGAATAACCCCGTTGATATCGAAAGTATAAGACCTTATCAGGAAGACGCCATCTACGCTATTGAAGATGCCATTACGAAAGGCAAACGTGCCATGCTCGTTGCAATGGCGACGGGTACGGGGAAGACCTTTCTGACCGTATCGCAGATTTATCGCCTCCTCGAGTCAAAAGCCGCCCGAAGAATCCTCTTTCTCGTTGATCGTCGCGCCCTTGCCGCACAGGCAGTCCGGGAATTTTCCACCTTTGTGACGCCGCATAAAAACAAATTCGATCAGGAATACGAGGTATACAGCCAGCGATTCCGTCGCGAAGATATTGATGATGAAAAGCCGTTTGATCCCAAAGTCTTGCCCAATTCATATCTGACATCGCCGCAGGTAACGCATACCTTCGTGTATGTTTCGACGATCCAAAGAATGACTATTAACCTGTTTGGCTGGGAAAACGCATTTCCTCAGGATCGAAGCGATCCGGACTATGAAGACGACGCCAAAACACTGGATATACCCATTCACGCGTTCGACGTAATAATCGCCGATGAATGCCATCGCGGATACACGTCAAAAGAGACGGCCATCTGGCGGCAGGTACTCGATCACTTCGACGCAATAAAGATCGGCCTCACGGCGACACCGGCGCTGCATACCCTGTCTCTCTTCAAAGAAGTGGTTTATCGTTATACGACGGGAGACGCAATCATTGCCGGCTGGCTTGTGGACTATGAAGCTGTAAAGATTAAATCAGATGTACGTATGAACGGCGTCTTCCTCAATCAAGGAGAACATATTGGTGTTATCGATACGACGACAGGGGTCGAAACCTACGATCAACTGGAAGACGAACGTGAATTTGCCACGAATGAGATTGAGGTAAAGATTACGGCTCCGGAAAGTAATCGCAAGATTATCAAGGAAATCGCAAAGTATGCCTGCAAACACGAAGAAGAAACGGGTCGCTTTCCCAAAATCCTGATCTTCGCAGTCAATGATCTCCCCCATACATCCCATGCTGATCAAATAGTCAGGATCTGTCGTGAAGAATTCGGACAGGGGGATGATTTTGTCCAGAAGATTACGGGAAGCCCAACTGTCGATCGGCCGCTCCAGAAGATCAGGGAGTTCAGAAACCGCCCAAAACCAAAGATTGTCGTTACCGTTGATATGCTTTCAACTGGTGTGGATATCCCCGGCCTGGAGTTTATTGTTTTTATGCGTCCCGTCAAATCAAGAATCCTCTGGGTCCAGATGCTGGGCAGGGGTACCCGTAAGTGTGACGCGATCAATAAGGAAAAGTTCACTATTTTTGACTGTTTCGACGGGACATTGATTGAGTATTTCAAGAATACAACGGACTTTGAGGTCCAACTGCCTGAAAAGGAACCGATATCCATACAGCAGGTCATTGAAAATATCTACCAGAACATAGACAGAGATTATTTCCTTAAAGTGCTCGTCAAGCGTCTCCACCGGATCGACCGCACTATGAGCGGCGATGCCCGCGAGGAGTTTGCCCGATACATTCCTGATGGCGATATAGGTAAATTCGGGGGAGAGCTTCCCGAGAAGATCAAGAACGATTTCACAAACGCGATGGATCTCCTGCGGGATAAGGATTTCCAGGATTTACTGGTGAATTACGAACGTGCAAAAAGAACCTTTCTGGTCGGATATGAAGTAGGAGACGATGTTTCATCAGAGGTAATGATCCGCATCGGAAGCGACTATCAGAAACCCGAGGATTACCTTGATTCTTTTGCACGGTTTGTGAGGGAAAACCCCGAGCATATCGAAGCCATCCGGATCTTGCTGGAAAGGCCAAAGGAATGGAAAACAGAAGCGCTTGTGGATCTTCGCAAGAAATTGTCCCGTAACAACTTCCCTGAGAAGGAGCTGCAAAAGGCTCATAAACTTGTGCATAATAAGGCTTTAGCTGACATCATCTCCATGGTAAAACATGCAGCCAAGGAAGAAGAGCCGATATACACTGCCCAGGAGCGGGTTAACAGGGCCATGGAAAGGATAACAACTGGAAAGTCTTTTAATGAAGAACAGATGAAATGGCTTGGTCTCATCCGTGAACACCTGATAGAAAATCTCACGATTGGCAAGGAAGACTTTGAGTATGTCCCTGTCTTTGAAAGACATGGTGGCAAAGGCAAGGCCAACAAAGTATTTAATAATGAACTTGAATCACTGATAGCGGAAATTAATTATGCGATTGCAGCATAGGTAGGGGGAAAAGGAATATGTCAGACATTGTAAACAAACTCTGGGGGTTCTGCCACACCTTACGCCATGACGGCATCGATTACGGCGACTATATCGAACAATTGACCTATCTCCTCTTTCTCAAGATGGCCGATGAAAAGGGAATCACCATTCCAAACGGCTGTACCTGGGAAGCGATCAAGAAAGAATCAGGGCCGGCCCTGATCGATCTTTATGCCGATACACTCCGAAAATTGAGGAAAGAAAAAGGTCTCCTCGGCGATATTTTTGCCCAGTCTGTGCCCCGGTTCAATAATCCTGTGAATCTCAAACGGCTCATTACCATGATTGATGAGGACGAATGGTCGGCCATGGATGTAGATGTCAAGGGCGCCGCATTTGAAGGACTTTTGGAAAAGGCGGCAAGCGAAGGGAAAAAAGGGGCAGGCCAGTACTTTACTCCACGGGTCCTCATTCAGACTATTGTAAGAGTAATGAAACCCGATCCGAGGGTGAGTCCTAATTTTACGATCTGCGATCCCGCCTGCGGTACCGGAGGCTTTTTGATGTGCGCATACGAGTGGCTGATGGATATCACAAAAGAGGCCCTTGATCGTGACGTCATCAAGAGAATCAAAACCAGAACCTATTACGGGCAGGAACTGGTTCCGCGACCGCGGCGTCTCGCCTTAATGAACCTCTTTCTTCACGGACTGGAAACGTCCATATATCTTGGCGATTCGATCTATGAACCCTACAAGGGCATTTTACACAAATGCATCTTAACAAATCCCCCCTTCGGCACCAAGGGCGCCAACCAGGCCCCGGACCGGGACGATTTCACTATCGCTACGAGCAACAAACAGCTCAACTTTGTTCAGCATGTTGTGAACATTCTTAAAGACGGTGGTCGTGCCGCCATTGTCCTGCCGGATAATTGCCTCTTTGAGGACAAGGCAGGCGAGGTCTTCGAAATCCTCATGCAGGACTGCAACCTCCACACGATCCTTCGACTTCCCCGGGGCACCTTCACGCCCTACAGTCAGGGTGTAAAGGCAAATGTTGTATTTTTCCAGAAAGGACTTTCCACGGAGAACGTCTGGATTTTCGACGCCCGATCAAATGTTCCGGGGGTTACTAAAAAAGAGCGGCCCCTCACGCCAAAGCACTTCGAAGAGTTCGAATCCTGTTATGACGCTGATCCCAACGGCCGGAGCGAACGGAAAGACCTGGGAGAAACGGGCCGGTTCCGAAAATTCCATATAAGCGAGATTAAGGAAAGGAATTATAAGCTGGATATAACATGGCTTAAAGACGAATCCCTTGAAGATGCAAACGACCTTCCCGAACCGCAGGATCTTGCAACCGAGGCAATCACTGAACTTGAAGCGGTGGTGGATGATTTGAAGGATGTTTTGCAGTTGATTGAAGTTAATGGAAATAATGGGTTATGAAGCAAGGCTGGCATTCAACAAAACTTCAAAACATCTTTGAAGTGAAATATGGCAAAGGTTTACCAAAAAGAAGTCGACATTCGGGCGGTTCGGTTAGAGTTTTTGGTTCCAATGGACGCATAGGTATTCACAGCAGTGCTATAACATCAGGACCCACAATAATAATTGGGAGAAAAGGATCGGTAGGGGAAGTAAATTATAGTCCAGCAGAATGCTGGCCTATTGATACCACCTACTATGTAGATGATTTTCCATGTGATTTGCCGCCTAAATACTGGACTCTTTACCTAAAATCTTTGCCGCTCGGAGACAAAGAGAAGTCCACGGCTATCCCAGGGATAAACAGAGAAGATTTGTATAGCTTGGAAATATTAGTACCACCGCTCAACGAACAACGCCGCATCGTTGCAAAGCTTGAAAAACTTTTGCAAAAAGTGGATGCCTGCAAGGAACGGCTCGATAAAATCCCCACCATCCTCAAACGCTTTCGCCAATCCATCCTCGCCGCCGCCTGCTCCGGCCGGCTTACTGAGGATTGGAGGAAAAAGAGTCCAAATGTGGAACCGGCAGCTGAATTCTTAAAACGTATTAAAGAAGAAAGAAGAATTGCATACATAAGAAGGGTAGAACAATCAAAAAAGCAGAAAACAAAAAAACCATCCAAGGACTATGAATTTAGAATAATAGAGGAAAATTCATCTACTCAGGGTTGGGCAACTGTAAAACTTGAGAATCTAATATATATTGCTGCAAGAATTGGCTGGCGGGGTTTAAAAGCGGAAGAATACACAAAGGAGGGGCCTCTTTTCTTATCTGTACATAGTTTGAATTACGGAGAAGAAGTCGATTTTAGAGATGCTTTGCACATTTCGATGGAAAGATACAATGAGAGCCAAGAAATAATGCTTCAGGAAAATGATATATTGTTAGCTAAAGATGGTGCAGGCATCGGGAAGATGGGAATTGTAAAAAGTCTAACAACACAAGCAACAGTAAATTCCTCTTTGCTCGTCATAAGGTCTTTAGAAGCCTTTTTAGCAAAATATCTATTTTATTTTTTGAGTGGTCCAGAACTTCAAAATATTGCAAAAGAAAGAATCACCGGTAGTGCAACCCCCCATTTATTCCAAAAGGATATAAAAAAATTCATTCTTTCAGTACCACCTTTAGAAGAGCAGCACGAAATCGTCCGCCGTGTCGAAGCCCTCTTCAAAGTCGCCGACCAGATTGAAGAACGCTATAAAAAGGCCAGAGTCTACGTCGACAAACTAACCCAATCCATCCTCGCCAAGGCCTTCCGCGGCGAACTCGTTCCACAGGACCCCAACGATGAACCAGCTTCAGAATTACTAAAACGGATTCAAGAGGAAAAAGATAGACAAACCAAGAAACGGGAGAAAAAAGCCAAAAAATAGGTTGAAAGAAGCACAAATGGTTTTAATAAGAAAAGGGAGGGAACAAATCTTTCGTTTTGACAGATTGAAACTCATGCTTATATGATTTATTTTTTGAACAGATTATCAATCTCAAGGTTATGTCCTTCTCTAAATGGCAGAAATGTTATTGACTGTGATGCAATCGGTTAATTTTTAAAATTAATACAATCGGGATGAGATATGGGAAAAGGCAGTATACGTCCTACAATCAGGCGAAGTGATACTCAAAGATGGTGTGCTCTTGGTATCGATGACTTTGAGCGATTATGTTGTGATCTTCATGGTGTACAAAAAGAAGTTGCAACATGCCAGCCTTATGGTCTTCGCCGTCAAGAAGAGAAAGGGGTGGACCACGTTGCTCAAAGAAAGGGAGGAAATGGCAAAGAAGTTGGTCAATCGAAACGCTACAAAGAATTTAATGAAAAAAATCTTAAGGATGCAGTAAAACCTTTCTTCGACCACATTGAATATTGGAAAAAACAAGAAGTTAGACGCTACATACTTTTTGTTGCGTGCGATATTCAGCGGACACAAGTTCACGAGGAAAAAGAAGTTCAACGTAAACGTTTTAAGGATGAAGGAATAGAATTTGAACTCTGGTCAGGCAGAGATATTCAGAGGGAGTTAGGCCCTCATCGTAACATCGTTGAAAGGTATGTCGATTCCAAGGAAATTGTTGATATTGTCTGTGGGACATCACAACCGGATGTTTCAGTATCGAATCTTTGCAAAAAACCGCAGTTCGATATTGTCGATATTGAAGCTATTAGTACTCAGAGATTGCAATTAGCGGATGCGGTGCTCAAATCAAAATTGGAAAGGCTGGAAGATTTCAGGGAACAATACCGTCAAGGTAAACATCGGCATGCTTTAGCTGGCATTCGTAGTATTTACAATAAAAGCCAAGAAAAATGGCAATTATTGGATGGATTCGCTCGAGGGCAGATCCTCCGCATACTGGCTCTCTATATTCTGAATGTAGAAAATGACGTTGAGAAGGCTACTGAAATTGCCTCCAAGGCAAGAGAGAATGATCCAGAAGGTGATGATACCATACTGCAGGCGATGCTGGTCTATCATAGAAATGGACCTGAAGCAGCTCTGCCAATCATTGGTGCTTCTTCCACCTTAGATGCTATAAACTTACGTGCATCACTGCTTTTCGAACTTGGCAAGATCAATGATGTATTAGAGCTTTTGAGTACATTGCCCCATGATTTTAAACCAAATGCTGAAACAAAACGCATACAATCATTATCGTTCCTTATTTCTGGGGATTTGTCCAACGCAAGGGCTAATCTTGACGAAGCATTGGCAGAGAAACCAAATTGGTACAGCATTATTGTTGCCAAGGCTATTATAGACTATTGGGGTGCAATTTCCCTCACTGCCTTAAAGAATGTAAATCCCCTCATTCCCCTGCCAATTTCTCTCGACCTTGTAAAGCGAGACCAAGACAGCCTTGATCTTTTAGACAAGGCAGAAAAGGATTTTCATAATTTAGCTCTAAGTGATGAGCTTACAGAACATGAACAGCGCATGTTTAATATTTGGAGGCTTGCGGCCCTTGCGATGCATCCAGATCGCCAGGATGAGGCAGCAGATTTCTGTAGGTATTTGCTCTCAAGTAATCCAGGAAATCAGTATGCTCTGAGATGGGCATTATCGAGAAATTACGATATCGACAGACAATCCATTGAGTTGTTAATTTCAGAAGTGCTGAAAACCAAATATAAGGACCTGGATTTAATTAGTGTTCTAATTAGTTTTTGCCTGGAAACAGAGAATCACTACAATGCTTTCGGGTTACTGGACAAGTATAAACATTCATACGACGAGCAAGGCCACAGTGATATCTGGTTGTTCTGGCGAAGTCATACCTTAATTGCGTCTGGGAAGAAGTTGAACAAGGTCAAAAAAACAGTTGATCTGGTAAAAGACCCTAAAATCAGGCACCAACTCAAAATCATGATCCTTGATCTTCAATACAAGCAGTCAGGTGATTGGAAATCTCTGCTGGCCTATCTTGAGTCGTTATATGATGGAACAGATAACGGTATCTATCTGTTAGAGGCCTGCAGGTTAATGGCAGACCAGAAAGATTACAATTATGTTTTGGGCAGGGGGGATGAACTCATCGAAAAGATTGGGACTCCTGCTGCACTTTATCTCGTTGTGAAAAGTGCCTGGGAAAAGAATTTTCCGGACAGATGCTTAAAGCTTCTGGATAATAATGTTTCATTATTCTTTGAAGGTGTATTGCCTGATGACCTTAGAAGACTCCGCGTTACATGTCATCAAAAATTAGGTTATCTTAGTGAAGCGCGTGGTGATGCTAAAGATTTGGTAACGAAAAGTCCATCAACCGAGAATATCGTTGCCTTAATGCAAACACAATTTGCGGTCGGTGACCTCTTAGGAATTAAGGACAGTTCTGTGAAGTTGCTCGCTATGGAAAATGCACCAGCTAATGAACTATTACAAGCCGCTGATATTGTTCAAATTCAAGACACACGATTGGCTGAAATGCTTTGGGAAAAGGCGGTTGAAATAGACATCAATGATCCTGAAATCCTTAAAGCAGCTATTACAATCGGTTATTCTTTGGGTCTTGATTTCAAAATTAACCCACTTATAGAAAAGATGAGCGAATTTGTTGCCAAAGGTCAAGGTGATTTTCAAGCGGTAAATCTCCGCGACCTAATCGCTATCCAGAAAAAAGAATTAACTCATAAGCAGAAAGTCATTGATCAATACAACCGCGGAAACATACCGATTCACCTTGTAGCAAAACCTTTAGGTGTTACCCTTGCGTTTCTTTATCATGAACATTTTGGTCAATGTCGTAACGCACCAAAACCATTGCGCCAACCCCCATTGCTTGCTCGTCACGGCAGCCGTAAATTGGGAGATTACAAAAAGGCCGATTGTGGTAAATGGCGATTACACCTTGATATAACAGATTTACTCTTGGCGGATGAATTGGAAATTCTTCAAATTGTTGAGCACGCCTTCGATAAGCTATGGATTCCTGCATCCACTCAGCCGTTGCTTCTTCATGAAATGAGAAAACTTATGCATGAGCAACCTTCTCGTATTAAAGACAAAAATAAGGTTGAAGAACTTTTAAAACTGGGAAAGATAAATATTTTGAATACAGACTTAAAATATTTGGAAGAACAAAACTCGTTTGCCGATGCCATGGGCGGGGAATGGATGAATGTGCTATCCCAAGCAAAACAAGAAGATGGGTATCTGGTTGATTTTTTTCCATTGCACAGCAAAGACGTAGACCACACACCCGTTGATGTTCCAGAACCCTACCGTAAATTCATCATAGGAGCCAAAGGGCTAATCGGAGCCTTACACCGTGACCATTTACTTTCTGATGATGAATATAGTAAAACCTTATCTCGGATATCTGGAATTGTTATAAGAGAAATCGATAGCACTTTACCAAAAGCTGGAGCCAAAATATTCTTGATGAGTACTTTATCAGAGACCTTAGCAATGGCTAACGTGCTTGATACAGTATGCCGCCACTTTGAAGTTTACATTCATCAGACTGAAGTGGATCGAATTAAGGCCGAGCTGTCTCAGTTCGAACGAAACGAAAAATTGCGGGAATGGATTGACCATTTAAGAGAACGCTTAAAAATTGGTATAGAAAACGGCACATATGAAACCATTACTTTGGACAACAACGCGGATTCAAAAATTCAAAAAGAAGATAAAACTTATGAACCCGCAGAGCAGCTATTATTTGATTTATTGACCTTTCACCCAAAACCAGGGGATGTGATTTGTTATGATGATAGGTATTTAAGTTCTCACTCCAACAACAATGGTGCACCCATAATCGGAATAACAGATATCCTTGCTCTTCTTCGAGAGTTGAAAGAAATTGACGATGAAACCTACTTCGTAAAACTAATTGATCTTCGCAAGGGTAATATGCGCTACATTCCTCTGTCCAAGGAAGAGATCCTTTACCACCTTAATCGAGCAAAGATCGATAATAGCCATGTTGCAGAAACTCATGAATTGTCAGTTTTGCGACGCTATTGGGCTTCATGCCTTCTTGACAATGAACGTTTGCAATGTTCGCCAAATCCAGGAAGACCAAAGCATGAATTTGGTTTCGTTGTTTGGTCTTTGAGGGCAATTCAGGACGCAATGACCGAATGCTGGCATGATGAAAATAATACTGATGAGATAGCCAGCGCCTATTCTGATTGGATACTATACAATATGTATACAGGTCTTTTCGGTGTCCGGAATTTATTAAATGACCCTGATCCTCAATCCGACCGAATAGATCTAATTGGGATGGACATAGGGCTTTTGGCTTTGTCAGCAATTGGGTTTTCCTCTATAGGAAAAGACGGAAAGGACTCGGCTCAATCCCGCTACCTAGAATGGCTTTCTTCTAGAGTTGTATCCCACCGTTTGAAAGCGGATCCTGAAACTATACCAGCTGCTGCCAGAGTTATCCGTTCAACATGTGATCCGCTCGTATATGCTAATAAAGGTGTAAAAAACGAAGAAGATGATGCCAGAAGATATCTGATCCAGAAATTTTTGATTAACATTCCTGAAGAAATTATTGCGGAGTTACACCAGGATGCGGATTTTATGTCAAAGATTGGTCTCAGATCTGCTGACTTTGTGAAGACTGCAGATGTCAGTTTTTTGAGTGATGCTTTTTGGAATGCAGCCGCAGAAGCAGTGAATGATCGACCTCAAAATGTATTTGCTCATGATCCACATATTGAATTTACATTCCAGCGGATTCAGCAAGACAAAACTGAGCGAATTAAAATTCAGATATCAGATGCGCAAGATAAGTTTGTATTACCATTTACCGATCCATTTCTGGGTATTCTCTCGGAAGATCCAGTCATAAGATTAAATACTGTAAGGAATAGCCGTTACATATTTGACTGCGATTCACAAGCTTTACAGGAAATTCAGGGAGAACTCGCAAAAATTCAGAATCCTATTTCCAGAATTAGATACCTCCTTTCTGTCCGAGAAAAATCTACTGCATTTTATTACAAGGGGTTCACTCAGCGACTGTTAAAACGTGATAGTATTCAGATTAGCGACTTTTTGCCACCATCACCGGAGTCTTTACTGAAACACTTTCGCCTGAATGAAAAATATTTTGAATCACCTGGAGATTTTTCTACTGGTTGGATACATGCTGTTGGCATTTTTCTCGCAGAGGAGAATATCCATGAAGTGCTTGATCGAATAGCTTGTGTTCCGATCAGGCTAACTGAGAATTTGCTTCAGGTTCTTAAGCGACTGGAAAGTGCAGAGCGAAAAGAAATTCTACTTTCGGCAGAACGACGCTGGTCTTCGCCTGTATCCCTTCTGCATTTGATCGATATGACTTTGCATTTCGCAGAAGATGATGAAGCCTTGTTGCAGGTTGCGAAGCGAACCTGTGATCGACTTTGTAAAGAGGAACGAGGGGGGAATGAGTTTCAGCTTTTTATTACATTCCTGAAGCATTTCGAGACCGAGTTTTCAAGTTGGCATCAGTACCGAAGTATGCCGGGAGCCGCACGCCTATTCTGTATTTGGGTACACTCTGCTCGCTTACAAAATATTTTTGAGGCAGCTGGTGCTGATACTGAATTGGTTCTCAAAAATCTTGAATCGCAAGCAAAACCTGCAAGTCAAAGTATATTTAACTTCGACCCCAAGTATCAACAAGATGTATTGAATCCTTCCCATGTTAAGCGAACGGATATTACATACCACGCCCTTGGCTTTATATTAGAAGGGCATAAGGGTAATCTTATCGATGCTCTCGGGATAAGGGATGCAGCGAAAGCTCATGTTGACGGGTTTTTGAAAGGTAAAAATGCCAGCATGCTCAGTTTGCTCTGTGACTCACAACTTTATAGCGATTCTCTGGGGAGTATTTTGGGAGACGATAGAGAAAGTGGGCTTGGTTGCTTGATCGGTCCAGAGGCAGCAGAAAATTTTTCTTCTACTTTTCTCCATCAAGCTGCTCAAAACAGCATTTCCCAACTCAATAAAGATAACAAATACCGTCCAGGATGGACAAATTTAGCTGTTATTGTGGGTAATATGCCGATTTATGCCGATTTGATTGATAACTTCTTGTCTGTCCTTTCAAGTATGGATTTCGTTTCATTGTACGAGGTAGATCCCCTGACTCTTGCCATTGCCCTCCCAATGATGTGCGAGCAGATTGGCTATTTTGGAGACAGACCGCTGCTTGATCACTTTATTGACGGATTAATGAAAGTAGCTGATAAGATAAACAAAGGCTTGGAATTTTGTGGAAGTAGCAAGACGGATAGCACTCAACCTTCCGATGAAGACATTTTAATGCTTCTAATCGATGCAGCCTATAGGATTTCACTTCATCAAGGAGATCAACGTCAAAATAGTAAATTTTTCTCAAACCTTGTTGAGAAGATATTCAATATTTCACCACTTCTGGCTGATAAGTTACGTGAGCCCCTGTGGCACATAGTAACTCAACTTCCTGCAGATCAAATTCATGGAATATGGAGACTTTTGTTAATATCTCGGGCACTCTGAAATAGATGTTGAAAAATATCTACCAAAACTATATTGCGTGTGTCATAGTTCACACAACTAGTGAATTATGACACTCTGGATATACTATGAAAACAATTTCAGGGCTTGGTAAAAAATCTCGTACCCGTCTTGCTAAGCTAATGCGGCAGAGCAAAGGTACTGTCTCGGTACAATAGGATGCCGAGATCCTTGGAGTATCCCCTGAAAGGGTGGGCAAGATGCTCTCCAGTTGGGCAAATTAGGGTTAGGTTTCGCGAGTCTAGCATGGGTTGTATGTTTTTATTTCTATCGAAGCATCTTCGACAGAAATCGCGCTTGAAGATCCTTGGTTTATTGCCGGTCATCTTGGCTTGCCTGTCCTCGCCATTTTTAAATTGACAAAGAGGTAAAGATTTCTTATATAACCACCGATATGATTAAATGCAATATAAGATAATCTTATTTCAGGGGGACGTAATGGGATCCAAAGATGGCAAGGAAACGGTATTGGATAAGAGGATTAAAGCTGCGAGACAGTCTGCAGGTCTTTCCATTGCCGAAGCAGCCAAGCAACTGGGATTCAAAAATTATCAGACACTATCGTCGATAGAAAAAGGCGCGAGAAACATCACTGCCAATGAACTGATCGAGATGGCCCGCTTATACGGCAGGAGTCTGGACTATTTTTTGGAATCCGAGGTTGGGCCTGATCCTGTCCCCCTATGGAGAAGAATAGAAACAAGGGATGTGACCAAAGAGCAACGACTATTTCTTTCCTTTCTCGAACGATACAGTACTTTAGAAAGACTCCTCGGTCTGAAACAGAGCTGGACAGAGATTCGGTCACCCTTTGGCCGTGATGATTTTGCGAGCGATGGTTTTGCAATGGCGGATAAACTTGGCGCTCACATTCACAAAATACTGGACCTGGGTTCACGGCCTGCCTCGAATCTACTTAATGTGCTCGAAAACAATCTTCGTTTCAAAATCCTACATTTACCTCTGGGGGATGGGCTTTCAGGCGCCAGTATTGTGGACAATGCCTTAGGTGTTGGTGTCCTCATTAATTTGAATGATGCGCCATGGAGGAGAAACTTTGATCTGGCTCATGAATTGTTTCATATCGTGACATGGAATATTTTTTCACCTGGAGAAATTGGTGATGGTACGAAAAAAACGAGGCCTGAACAATATGCCGATATATTTGCGTCAAGCCTTCTGCTTCCCGAAAACCATCTCATAGACGCGCTCAAAGAGATAGCAACCAATAACGAAATCAGGTTTGTTGATATCATTGAACTGGCAAAAGGGTTTGGCGTTTCTTCAGAGGCCATTGCCTGGAGGCTTGTTAATCTTAACAGGCTGAAGAAGTCTCAGGTACAGAAAGTTTTGGCTGATCCTGTTTTTCGTGACGTGGATCGAACACTACGTCGAAGTCTTTACAGTGGGGGCAAACCCTCTAAGTTCCCTTCAAGATTTATATCTCTTGCCTGCAGATGTCTGTTAGAAGGTAAAATATCACGAGGGGTATTTGCTGAATATATGGAGATAGATCGTGTTGATATAGATGAATATCTCGTTGAGGCAGGATTTATGGAACAAAACTATGAAAAAATTGCTGTTGCTTGATGCAGATGTTGTTATTGATCTTCACTCTCTTGATCTGTTCGAAAAGATAGGCAAGGCCTACGATGTGTATGTTACCCGGGAGGTTTTTAAGGAGGCGGCTTATTTCAAGAAAAGTGGATCGAGAATTCCTATTAATATAGCGGATAAAGCTACAGTAATTAAAGATGTTGATCTTGAAAGTTTAAAAGAGGTACACAAAGAAGCAAAAGAGGCACGTTTAGGCATAGACCCTGGAGAGTCCACATCAATTGCCTATATTAACCAAACTGAGGAGGAAATGATTTTTTGCTCTTGCGATAAGGCTGCCATAAGGCTCATCTCTTATATGGGACTTGAACAGAAATCTATCAGCCTGGAAAAGACCCTTAGAGACATTGGATATCATGAGAAAAATCTGTATCCAAGACATTATGGGAAGACATTCAAGATATGCATTAAGGAGGGGAAAACCTTAAGAATCCAATTTAAAAAATTTGTATGAAATAAGAAGCAATATAAACATGTTGACAAATATGTATGTTATAATGCCCATATTTTGAAAATTGACACTGAGCATCCAATATAGGTATATTGCATGTGTAATAGTTCACTTGGGGGGTGAAATACTGCATACTTGATATACTGTGAAAGCAAAACCAAGATTGCAGTGATGAGTATGATATGAAAAAAATAGCCGATATACCTAAACTTGACCGCCCCCGGGAAAAGCTCCAGCGAAAGGGAGCGCAAGCACTATCCGACCTTGAATTGATGGCAATCCTTGTTGGAAAGGGCACAAAAGGACATGATGTTATGTCCGTAGCGAAACGCATTTTGAAGATATTAGATTCCAGTAATGCAAATCCTAACCTTGAGGAACTCCAGAAGATTAAAGGGGTGGGGCCTGCCAAGGCAACGCTTATTGCCGCTGCCCTGGAATTTGCCCGCCGCCGCATCCGCCCTGAAGGTCTCAAGATCTCATTCCCTCCGGATGTGCTCCCCTTGATTCAGCACTTTGCCGACCGCAAGCAGGAATATTTTATCTGTATATCCATTAATGGCGCCAATGAGGTGATCACACCCCGGGTGGTCTCCGTGGGTCTGGTCAATAAGACCCAGGTGCATCCCAGGGAGGTCTTTGCCGACCCCATTACTGATCGCGCATCAGCCATTATTGTAGCCCATAACCATCCAGCAGGGGCATTAGAACCCAGTAAAGAAGATATTGAGGTTACCAGGCAGTTAAAGGCTGCTGGAGAGACGTTGGGAATCAGACTCTTAGATCACATCATTTTCAATCAAAAGGGTTATTACAGTTTCATGGAAAAGGGAGAGATGGGGGAGATGAAATTATGAGTGATATAAGATTGTTCAGAATAAGTAACAGTGGTGTGAGCGATATTGAAGGCTATTCCGTTGCGGTTGAAAAGTCGCTGCAGTCATTTATTGAGAAAAATCTGGAGACTTTGCTTGGTGTTCGCTTTCTTGCAAGTGAATATTCAACCGGTAGAGTCCATCGAGGACGTATCGACACGCTAGGAATCGATGAGAACGGGAGCCCGGTGATCATAGAATATAAACGTGCCTTGAATGAAAATGTCATCAATCAAGGGCTCTTTTATTTGGATTGGCTATTGGACCACAGAGGAGAATTCGAACTCCTTGTGTTGAAACGATTCGGCAATAAGGTGGCGGAAAGTATAGAGTGGGACAGCCCTAGACTGCTCTGTATCGCAGGAGATTTCACCAAATATGATGAACATGCCGTTCAGCAAATCGGCCGCAACATTGAATTAATTCGCTATCGTCGGTTTGGAGAGGACTTACTGCTCCTTGAACTTGTGAATGCAACAACTGAAGAAACTACATCAGATAAAACAAAACTTGGGAATAAAACACCGATAAAGTATACCACAGCACCTGAATTTCTTGGGAAGTCCGATACCAAGCTAAAAGATTTATTTGAAAATCTAAAGTCAACATTATTGGCGCTTGGTGACGATGTACAGATGAAAACCCTGAAATTTTATTTTGCCTTTAAACGGCTGAAAAATTTTGCCTGTGTAGAGGTTCATCCTCAGGCAGAAAAGCTACTTGTCTTTGTGAAGGTAAATCCCGATGAAGTGTCTTTAGAGCAAGGCTTTTCAAGAGATGTAAGGAAAATTGGCCATTTTGGCACAGGTGATTTGGAAATCACCGTTCAAACCGAAAAAGATCTAGAAAGAGCCAAGCCTTTGATCCTACAAAGTTATGAATCAAGTTAATTTCTTTCTGATATGACAGAGCGAACCGAAGTCATCAAAAACATTTGCGAAAGTTTGTTGCGAGGTGACAAAGCAGGGGCACAGAATTGCGCCAGAAAAGAATATCCCTTTAAACCCTTCCAAGCAAAGAAGGGCCGTGGATATTCCGAATTTCAATCAATGCAAATATTTATAAGATATGGGTTCATCGATCGTTATTCAGGTGACAAGCTTTTATTTCCAGGGATCCTTCGATTATTGAGTAACATCCTCCCCGAGGAATTCCCTTTCCAGAAGAATTGGAAGATGACAGAGACTCATATTGTCTATTGGGAGCTTTTCCCTACGATCGACCATGTGATTCCTGTTGCTCATGGAGGCAATAACGATAAGTCCAACTTGGTAACCACATCAATGCAACGCAATTTGGCCAAGCTCAACAGTACGATAGACGAACTTGGATGGAAATTGCAACCAGCCGGGCAGTTTGATAAATGGGATGGGCTTACAGGGCTTTTTCTGAATTTTGCGTATTCCGATAGCAGTATCCTCAACGATCCGTATCTAAAGCGTTGGCATAATGCTGCTATTCGGGCATTGAAAATCAAAACAGACGGATAAATGTGTATGCTGTGGCACTTACGTGGACTAGGGTTAATCCGGGGATGCCATACTTAAATCCTCAGGGTGTGGGGTTACATCTTCATTAGTCATTTGTCCTTGGGAAGAGGAGTAGGGACTCGGGCCGCTGACCTGATGCAAGATCTGGGTGCGAGATTTTAGGTGCAGTAATATAACCAGGGTTTAACCTCTTTATGGAGATATCGGCGTATGTTTTGTTTTTGTATCCCTACTTATTTAAGACCAGGACTCAGGACAAACCAACATCTGGCCATCCCCTATATCTATTTCTTTCTCGAAAACGCTTGATTTTAAATGCTTTTCTTTCATTTTCATATGGAAATCGCAAGTTTGTTTTAAGTCCTCAGATCTTCTCCCAATGGGAAGAACCACACCAACCCTTTTTGTGGGAAATGTCTCTTGAACAGCCTTTATTGCTGGGATTGAATCTGTATCACCAGAAATAAGCATGGCTGTGTCATACCTGTCTTCCACGGCTAACTTGAGCAAATATATTGCGATATTTACATCCGTCATCTTTTCTTCGAAGGTTTGATATTCTCTGTTACATAAACGACATCTCTTATCTACTTTTTTAAATGCACCATAAACAATCTTTAAGCCCTTTATCTTTAGGGCTTTTAATAATACTTGATGTCTGCTCATTTTCTTTGGTGACCATTTAGCTAATGCAGTAAAATAGTAGATGTCTTCAATAATGTCATTTTTAGTAACATAGCACTGGGAAAGTCTTGAAAGATTTAGCCACTTATAAGGGTGATATTTTTTGCAGTTGTCGAGCGCATGGTAGAGATTGAAACCGTCTATGAAAAAGATTACACGATTCATAATAAAATTTAAACCCGGAGCCACTGGGCATCCGGGGCCAACAGAACTCGAAGTTCTGATGGGATGATATATTCATATGTATTGATTTATACCCGTTTTGTCAAGGGGGTATTTTGACTTGGCAATAACAGGGGGGGTATTTTGACTTTGTGGAACGGGGGAAGGGAAACAAGGTCAACATTTGACAAATCCAGGTGGCCTTCAGCTATCTTTAAAAAACAAGGATTTCTATGACATATGGCTGCTTTAGATCTATAAGCGTCATATAAATATCACATTTTTGCGGGAGATTTGGGAAATTGGCTGAGGGGAATTCCAGAGACAGTATACTTAATTGAAAATCTACAAGAGATGTTGTAGGGTCCATATAACAAGACGAATTGCAGGAAATCCCATGATGACATATTTATCAAGCAGCATTTGGGCATCGCCAGCGCAGACGCTGGTCAATACGGTCGATGTAGTGGGAGTTATGGGGGAAGGCATCGCCCTTGAAATAAGAAAGATGAAACATATTTTTTAGGAGGCAAAATGAGAAAATATAAAGTTAGTGTATTAATAGAACGAGATGAAGATGGTTACCTGGTAGCGACTGTCCCATCTCTAAAAAGCTGCTATACTCAAGCCAGAACCATGGAAGAATTGATGCCTCGAATCAAGGAGGTTGTTGAGCTTTGCCTGCAGGAAGAGGAGCCGACACCTATGGTTTTTGAGGGGGTGCAGCAGATTGAGGTTGCTCTGTGACGCGATTGCCGGTCGTAGCCCCTCGATCAATGATTGCTTTTCTAAAATATCTGGGGTTTGAAAAAAGCAGACAGCATGGCAGCCACATCTTCTTCAGGCATTCTGATGCCAGGACCGTAACTGTCCCAGACCATAAGGGTGAAGACCTGGGAAGGGGAATAACAAATAAGATTCTTCATGACGTTGAGGTGAGCAGAAAAGAGTTTTTAGATTGGCTTGGTAAAAAGGGTAGATGAGATACCCAAGGATAATCGGGGGACAGCATACTTATTAAAAATCTCTAAGAGATATTTGAACGCGGGGTGTGGATTCCCAATCAAGTTGGGAATGACAGACTGATAGTTGAATTTCCGGGACGTAATACTTAAATAATTGAGAGTAAATATTCCAAGCGGCAAGGTAATACTGACATATGAATAAACAAATAAATACAGGTGAGATGGTCATATATCAGACAGAAGACGGACAGGTATCTCTGGAGGTTAAATTAATTGAAGATACAGTTTGGCTGGATACTCGTCAGATGGCGGAACTTTTTCAGCGGGATAGGACCGTTATTGTCAGGCACGCAAGAAATATTTATAAAACCGGTGAACTGTTGCACGGTTCAACCTGTGCAAAAATTGCACAGGTTGCTAAGGATGGTAAAAAAAGGGTGATGGATTTCTATAACCTGGATATGATCATTTCTGTTGGCTATCGTGTCAATTCGTTACGAGGCACCCAATTCCGCATCTGGGCCAATAAAATACTGAAAGATTATCTTGTCACAGGCTACGCGCTGAATGAAAAGAGATTACAATCACAGATTGAAAAATATGAAGCGCTTAAACAATCGATCAGGCTTATCGATAATATAGTTGATCGCAAACTGCTCTCCACGTCTGAATCTGAAGGTCTCCTGAGGGTTATTGGTGATTTCAGCTATGCCCTGGATACGCTTGATCGATACGACTATGGAAAGCTGGAATTAGTCCGCGTATCTGACCGTACAGCGAAACGAATTTCATATGAAGAAGCGAAAGGCGCGATTAAGACAATGCGGGGAAGGCTGAGTGATTTCGCCCTGTTTGGACGTGAAAAGGATAATTCGTTCAGCAGCTCTCTGGATACGATTTGCCAGACTTTTGACGGCAAGGATCTCTATCCCAGCATTGAAGAAAAAGCAGCATATCTTCTGTATTTCATTGTGAAAAATCATTCATTCGTAGATGGGAATAAGCGTATCGCCGCTGCTATTTTTACCTGGTTTCTTGAACGGAATGGCCTGCTCTATAAATCTGACGGAACGAAACGCATAGCAGATAACGCTTTAGTTGCATTGACGTTGATGATTGCCATGAGTGATCCGAAGGAAAAGGACATCATAACACAACTAATTGTTAATCTTATAAATAAGGACAACTGATTCAAAAGTTTCATAGGAATGAATCCGGATTATATCCGGAAAGAACTTATTCCCAGATTGATTGGACAAGGTTTTTTGGCTTTAACAATACCGGACAAACCAAGAAGCCCTCACCAAAGATACATTCTCACAGAGGTGGGAAGGGAATGTGTTAAGGCAGGCTGATTATGATATGGATACAGCAGAATATATGCTAAGTGGAGGGCGGTATTACGAGCGAAGTGAAGAATCTCGTGGAGCGTAACATATTTGAAATTATTAGATTGCTTCGTTGCTGAAGCTCCTCTAAATGACATGGTAAGCGACTTCCAACGAACTCATTTTGTTAAATAGGGATAATACACTGATATCATTCTGTATTATCTTAACTGATGAAAGTTGTGTGAGACTAGTGGAGTTCGTTGTTCATAGGATGCCGCTTGCGGCATAAATTAGCTTTTTACGAATGCTGCAAGATTTAAGTCAGAAAACAAAAGAGAGGTTATAAGACATGAAAGAAGAGACACCTTCTATGGAAGAGTGGCAAAGGTTGTATGATGTCGCTAGAGAATTTAAAAAACTGGGGTGCTGGGACTGGATGTGTGATGGCGATCTTTTCGGTGTTCAGAATCCAGTCGATGGCGAGATTGGATACTGCTGTATCATGGGGAATCTCGGAAAGATGTTTGCCATAGCAGTATATCCTGGAGAAGAGGGCCTTGGAGGATACCTCAAGATGCAATCCGGTGAGGTGGGTGAAGCAGATCCTGATATACTCCACTATCAAAAATGCCTTATGGCTTCCTTTGAAGACAGGGATTATTTAGAAAAAGAAGATCTTCAATTAATAAAAAGGCTTGGGTTAAAGTTTCGCGGGCGAAACGAATGGCCTATGTTCAGAAGTTACAGGCCGGGCTATGTCCCATGGTTTTTGACAAGGAAAGAGGCGTTGTTTCTAATTACTGCCATAGAACAATCAATGGATGTGGCTTTACGTTTCCGGGAAGATGAGGATTTGCTCACTTCGCCAGACGGAAATAAATATTTGATCAGGGTTGCTGACAAAATTGAGGATCGTATCCTCTGGGAAGACAGATGGATAAAACCCGTGCCCGCAGAAAAGGCCAGGGTGTTTGATGATCAGGTCGATGAAGTCAGGATACAGAGGATCAAGAGGGAAGCAGTCCAGACAGACGCTATCTTGGAAATCGAAATGGCCTTTTCTCCTACACCCGTGTGGGAGAAAAAAGAAAGGCCCTATTTTCCACGAATGCTTGTAATAATGGATCACCGCTCAATGCTGGTTTTAGACTTTTATGTGTTTGAGATTTCAAGCGATGTTTCAGAATTCAGAAATCATTTTCTCAGCTTTTTAGAAAAGAATAAGGCGCTGCCACGGGAAATACTGGTTAAGAAAGATGAAACCTTTCAACTTATTGCGCCTATTGCATCGCTGCTTAAAATCCATGTGAGATTATCCGCAGAACTTGTGGCATTTGAAGAGCTCCGTCGCTCGATGTTTGACTCTTCTCGGATGAGGAATGGTTAAAAGGAAATCGGTAATCAGGTAGTAAATTAGAGCAAATTAGGGACAGGTTCACATTTGTTTTGGGAGGGGTGCAATGAAAAAGAAATTTAAAAGAGTGTATCAATTTAAAATTACATTGGAGGGCATCAAACCACCTATCTGGCGAAGGATACAGGTTTCGGAATCTTATACCTTCTGGGATTTGCATGTTGCCATACAGGATGCCGTGGGGTGGGATGATTATCATCTTCACCTGTTTGAAATAATCAATCCTTCTACGGGCATGAAAGAGAAAATAGGGATTCCGGATGAAGATTTTGAGTTGGATAGAGAAACCCTTCCCGGATGGGAGCTGAAAATAGCCGATTATTTTTCCATGGAAAATCCAAAAGCAGATTATCAATATGATTTCGGGGATAATTGGGAGCATTCGATAGAGATGGAAAAAATAGTTGCTCGAGCGAAAAATGTTAAGTATCCTCTCTGTATTGCAGGAAAACGGTCATGCCCGCCTGAGGATTGTGGTGGGATCTGGGGGTATGAAGATTTTCTGGAAATCATAATGAATCCTGATGATGAACGATACGAAGAGATGCTTGGGTGGGTAGGTGGAGAATTTGACCCCGAACAATTCGATATAAAAGGTGTCCATTTTGACGATCCTGATAAGCGTTGGGAAGCTGCGTTTAGATAGGAAATAATCGGGGGCAGGCTACTTATCAAAAATCCGTGAGAGATATTATAGGGTTATATAATAAGACAAATCCAAGGAGAAATCCCATATTGACATATTTATCAAGCAGTATCTGGGCATTGCCGGCGCAGACGCTGGTTAATACTGTCAATGTGGTGGGGTGTTACATTCAATGACATCCCCCTGCCCCCTTCAAAGGGGGATTTAAGGGTGTGTGCTGCCCCTTCAAAGGGGGATTTAAGGGGGCGCTGTCCCTTCAAAGGGGAATTTTTTCTTAATCCTCTTCAGCGTTATTACTCCGGCAACAATATATGTCAAAGCCGTCATTCCCGCGAAAGCGGGAATCCAGAATTGGCCTGGATGCCGGATCAAGTCCGGCATGACATTTGATATGTTTAATTGCCGTAGTAATAACAAGTTCTCTATGGACTAAAGTTAAGGATTTCCTTATCCTTAACTTCGTTCGTGACAACGCAAATTTAATGCCGAGCAGTATTTGGACAGGTTCACATTTGTTTAAGGGGAATTGAAGGGGTGTTGAAACTTTAAAGGCCATATGCTATCATAACGCTATGATAAAGGTTGGATATAAGATCTGGCTGGAAAAGGATGGTCTGCCTGTCTTTGGAACAGGGCTTTATGAGATATTGAGTCTTGTAGAGGAATTTGGGTCTCTTCATAAGGCAGCTCAAGAGCTTAAGATGTCTTATCGTGCAGCATGGGGCAAGGTGAGGCTTTATGAAAAAAGACTTGGAGCAGATCTTCTGGAAAAGGGCAAACATGGCAGGACCGGCGCCCACCTTACAGAGACAGGCAAACACACCTTGAAGTATTATAAGCATCTCGTTCAAGAGATAGATTCTATTATCTCGTCTAAGCGAATCTCCGATTTCATTTCTTAAGTTGACGCCGCTAGCCCTCTAAAGTAGAACCTATTATATGTCAGCCAAGCTTGCCAGATTGATAGCCACTTTTTTTGGTACAGGTTATGCGCCAAAGGCCCCCGGCACTGTGGCTTCTGTAGCTACTTTGCCTCTATTCTTTTTTATAAGAGGTCTTTCTCTATTCTGGTATCTTATCGTTGTAGCTCTACTTACCGGCGTAGGGGTGGCAAGCTCTTCGCAGATGGAGAATATCTGGGGTAGAGATCCGTCACGGGTGGTCATCGACGAGGTCGTGGGTATGTTGATCTCTTTGATCTCGCGGCCGGATAAGGCCATTGTGGTTCTATATGGTCTTATTATATTTCGGATTCTGGATATATTAAAACCCTTTCCTATCGGGAAGATAGATAAAGAGGTCGCAGGCGGTGTGGGTATTATGGCAGATGACATTGCGGCCGGGTCGATTACTGCCTTTATCTTATATATTGCAAGGGTTATAAGGCGCTCATTATGAAGGCAGCGCTCTTGCTGACAGGTTCCGAGCTGCTTACAGGCCTTAGGGCCGACTCCCTTGTTCAGCCTTTTACTGCCATGTTAAAATCAAAGGGGATTAATGTAGCAGAGGTAAGGATTATCCCGGACAGTCCAAATGTGCTTTTTTCAACAGTCGTAGATCTTATAAAAAAGGCAGATATGATAGTTGTGACAGGGGGGTTGGGGGACACGCCTGATGATACAACCCGTCTTGCACTTGGTATGTTATGTGAAAGTGTGGGACCCAAAGATGTGTCAAAGGGGTATATAGATAACCCTGTAGGTCTGGCAAAGGGGATCGATGTGGATGTTTACGGGGGAAGGGTTATATTCTTACCCGGGGTTCCGAAAGAGGCGAATGTCATGTTAAAAAACGTGCTCGAATCTTTACCGGATCATCTATCCGAGACAGCAGTCATCCCTGTATTTGGCCTCAGGGAAAATGAAGTGGTTAAATATATTGGTTCTCTTGCAGATAAGTGTAGTTTTTTGCCAAAGGATATGGAGCTAAAGATTATAGCTCCAATGGATTTAGAGCGGGATATAAGGCAGAAATTAGGCAGGTATGCCCTGGAAGGACATGATATAAGTTCTTGCCTGGGCTTGCTTCTTAAGAAACGAGGGCTTACATTCGCGAGTGCGGAATCTTGCACCGGAGGCCTTATCGGTCATCTCGTGACTCAAGAGCCGGGGAGCTCTGAATACTTTAAAGGTGCAATAGTCGCCTATAGTAATGATATAAAGACAGATGTCTTAGGGGTTTCAGCAAGGGATATTGAGGATCATGGCGCTGTAAGCGGGGAGGTGGCAGAAGGTATGCTACGCGGGGCACTCAAGGCAACGGGTGCAGATGTAGGGGTGGCCACCACAGGTATTGCCGGGCCATCAGGAGGGACGCAATCTAAGCCTGTGGGCACGGTATGGATCGCTGCGGGATCTTTAGATGATCATATTAAGAGGTGCTTTCACTTTAAGTTTGGAAGACAAAGAAATAAAATGATAACTGCAAAGGCCGCTCTTTTTATGTTAAGAACCTTTATTTATGATAAGAACATTTATAGCCGTTCCTATTCCTGATCCAGTACAAAAAGTATTGGCTGATACAATCTTTAGATTAAGGGCCTCATATCCCGAGGTAAAATGGGTCAGGCCGGAAGGCATTCACCTCACCTTAAAGTTTCTTGGTAATATAGAAGAGGATATGGTAGATGGGATAGCAATGGGATTGGATGATATAGTCCGTGATTATCCCCGTTTAGACTTAAGTCTGAAAGGCCTTGGGGTATTTCCAAATGAAAGGAGGCCCCGGGTCATCTGGGTCGGGTTTCAAGGTGATATTGATGTGCTGGCGGACCTGGCTTTAAGGTTGGATAAAATGTGTGCGGGGTTTGGTATTAAGATGGAGTCGAGACCATTTAGCGCCCATTTGACCTTAGGTAGACTAAAGAGACCTACTATGATAGACTTGAACCTGGATATAAAAAAGGTAGGCCTCCCTGCAAGGGAGGTGTTTCTCTATAAAAGTGAGTTGCTTAGATGTGGCGCTAGATATACAATACTTCATAAGAGCTATCTAGGCTATAAAGGAGAAGAATAATGGAAGAAGACAGGAAAAGGGCATTAGAAGATGCCATAGCAAAGATAGAGAGATCCTATGGGAAGGGCTCTATTATGAGAATGGGCGCTGATGCTGTAGGGCGTGGCATACCCGTCATATCCACAGGATCACTGCTTTTGGATTATGATGCCTTAAGTATAGGTGGAATTCCACGGGGGAGGGTGACAGAGATTTATGGTCCCGAGTCCTCGGGTAAGACTACTCTCTCATTGCATTGTATTGCCTCTGCGCAGGCTAAGGGGGGGGTTGCAGCGTTTATTGATGCGGAGCACGCCCTGGATATTGGATATGCGAAACGTCTGGGTGTTAACATTGATGAACTTTTGATATCTCAACCGGATTCAGGAGAACAGGCCCTGGAGATTGCAGAGACATTGATACGTTCTAATGCTGTAGATATTGTAGTGATAGATTCAGTAGCTGCCTTGGTTCCCAGGGCAGAGATAGAGGGCGATATGGGGGATGCACATATGGGTCTTCAGGCCAGGCTCATGTCTCAAGCGCTGAGAAAGCTCTCCGGCGCTATTTCGAAAACGAGTACTACAGCGGTATTTGTCAATCAGACCAGACAAAAGATAGGTGTATTTTATGGTAGCCCTGAGACTACAACAGGCGGCAATGCCTTGAAGTTTTATGCTTCAGTAAGGATGCAGATCAGAAGAGCAGATGTTATTAAAGAAGGAGCTACAATTGTGGGGAATCGCACAAAGGTAAAGGTGGTAAAAAACAAATTGGCCCCTCCGTTTAAAGAGGTGGAGTTTGATATAATGTTTGGGGAAGGCATCTCCAAGTATGGCGAGGTCCTGGATGTGGGCTCTAAGAGTGATATTGGTATAATAGAAAAGAGCGGGGTATGGTATAGCTATAAAAAGCAAAGATTAGGTCAGGGCAGAGAATCAGCCAAGACATTCTTAAAAGAGCATCCTGACATATTTCAAGAGATCTATACCGCTATAGAGGAGGGATTCATATCGAAAAGGGATACCCAATCAAAAGGAGGTGAGAAGTAATGGATATTAAAACAGTGCTGACCGAGGCATTTAAGATGAATGCATCGGATATTCACCTTAAGGTGGCTCTTCCTCCTATCGTCCGAAAATATGGCGCCTTAATCCCACTTAAAAAACATGAAAAGCTTACTAATGATGCGATTTCCGAGGTAGCCTATAGCATAATGAATCAATATCAAAGGGCCAAGTTTGATACTACAAATGAAATAGATTTTGCATACAGCCTTCCCGGAGTTGCGCGTTTCAGGGTTAATTGTTTTAAGCAACGTGGCAGTTTTGGTATGGTATTCAGGACCGTACCGACTGAGCCACTTAGCCTGGATGAGCTTAGCCTGCCGGAGGTGATAAAGACTATCAGCATGGAGAGAAAAGGCCTTGTTCTGGTCACTGGCTCAACCGGTTCAGGTAAATCAACGACCCTTGCAGGTATGGTAAATCATATAAATAAAAACCGAAACTGTCATATAATCACTATAGAGGACCCCATTGAGTTTTTACACAAGGACCGGAAATCAATTATAGATCAAAGAGAGGTTGGCGCTGATACAAATTCCTTTGCCATGGCGCTGAGGGCTGCCTTAAGGCAGGATCCTGATGTGATCCTGGTTGGAGAAATGAGGGACAAGGACACCATAGACACTGCACTGACTGCAGCGGAGACAGGGCATCTGGTGCTTTCGACTCTCCATACATTAGATGCGGTGGAGACCATTATGAGGATTATCGCAGTATATCCTCCACATCAACATCAGCAGGTACGTTTCCAGCTCGCAGGGGTATTGAAGGCAGTCCTTTCTCAAAGGTTGATGCCGATGATAGATGGTAAGGGCATGGTCCCCGCTGTGGAGGTTATGGTGACTACGGCGAGGATCAGAGAGGCTGTAATAGATGAGACCAAGACAGAAGGGATTTCAGATGCCATTTCGCAGGGGCTGGTCGCTTACGGGATGCAGACATTTGATCAATCCTTGATGACATTAATCCAAGAAGGTCGGATAAGTTATCACGAGGCCCTGCGTCAGGCAACTAACCCTGATGATTTTGCTCTGAGGATGAAGGGGATTGTTGGGACCAGCGATTCCAAATGGGATGTGTTTGAGAAAAAAGAGGAGAAGCCTGAAGGTAAGAAGGATGAAGAAGCAGAAATATTCCAGGATGGCGAGTATAGAAAGCTTTAATGATGCCGTAAGCTATGCATTTAATGTAATCGCAAGAAGGGCTATATCTTCCTTTGAGTTAAAAAAAAACTGAAATTAAGGGATGCGAGCGATGAGATCACTGATGCGGCGATATCCCGATTAAAGGAACTTGGATACGTCGATGATGAGGCCTATTCAAGACGAAGGGTACAGATCCTGGCAGAAAAGGGCTATGGCAATCTTTATATAAAATATTACCTGGCTCGAATCGGACTCCCTGAAGATTTGATAGATATGACAATAAAAACCATCCCTGAAGGGCTTACAGAAGAGAGAAGGATAGAGATGATTATAAAGAAAAAGCAGGGGATGAAAAAGGAGAGATTGCTGAGGCACCTTTCTTACAAAGGATTTCCTTTTGAGACAATAAAGAAGGTTTTTAATGGGGAGATATGATGAAGGGATCTGAAGTAAGGGCCGCCTTTTTGAAATATTTTGAAGATAGGGAGCATGCGATAGTGCCCAGTTCTTCTTTGGTGCCGGGAGATGATCCTACACTTTTGTTTACCAATGCCGGCATGGTGCAATTTAAAGAGGTTTTCTTGGGCAATGACTCCAGACCATACACAAAGGCCACGTCTTCTCAGAAATGCGTGAGGGCAGGCGGGAAACATAACGACCTGGAGAATGTAGGCCTGACTGCAAGGCACCATACCTTTTTTGAGATGTTAGGGAATTTTTCATTTGGCGACTATTTTAAAGAAGGCGCCATCTACTTTGCCTGGGATTTTTTGGTAAATGCCCTCGGTATAGATCCGGATAAGTTATGGATAAGTGTGTACAAAGATGATGATGAGGCCTTTACTTTATGGAAAGACAAGATAGGGGTTCCAACTGCCAGGATCGTAAGGCTTGGGGATAAAGATAATTTCTGGTCAATGGGTGATACAGGTCCTTGCGGGCCGTGCTCTGAGATCATATTTGATCAAGGCCCTAAGGTGGGGTGCGGAAGAAGCGAGTGCGACCTGACATGCGGGTGCGATAGATTTCTTGAGATATGGAATCTGGTATTTATGCAATACAATAGAGATGAAAAGGGGAATCTCACACCACTACCAAGGCCCAATATAGATACAGGCATGGGGTTGGAGCGCGTTACTGCAATTTTACAGGGAGTTCACAGCAATTACGATACGGATTTGTTTCTCCCTTTGCTTAAGTTTATATCCGAGATGTCAGGCATTGTTTATGGAGGGGCCGCTGCAAGCGGGAGGGAAGAAGCAGACACATCCATGCGGGTAATAGCAGATCATGCAAGGGCAAGTGCATTTCTGGCCTGTGATGGGGTGTTGCCCTCTAATGAGGGTAGGGGCTATGTGCTAAGACGCATTATACGCCGCGCATCCAGGCACGGAAAGACGCTTGGTTTAAAAGGCTCATTCTTGCACAGGGTTGCAATGGTAGTTGTAAAAGAGATGGGTGATGTGTATCCCGAGCTGAGAAACAGGCGCGAATTCATAGACAAGGTTATCGCAAGCGAGGAGGAAAGATTCTTGAAGACCCTTGATAAGGGTTTGAGTATGCTGGATGAAATAATAATCGATCTAAAGGCAAGAGGCATAAGAGATATACCTGGCAAAGACATATTCATGCTCTACGACACCTTTGGTTTCCCTGTTGACATTACCGAGGACATTGCAAAAGAAAGAGGCTTTGATATCGATAAACAAGGTTTTGAAGCCCAGATGGCAAGCCAGAGAGAAATGGCGAGGGCATCCAGCAGTTTTTCTTCAGCCAGCAGTTATTCCCCAAGCAACTCAGAATCTGATGTCCATTGGCCAGAAGAAAAAGCTACCAAGTTTGTAGGTTATGACACCTTAGAGGCCAGCGGGAAGGTGATTACTATTCAGCCCCTGGTAGGCAATGATGAAGAGGGCTTCCTAGTAGGTGCCCTTAACGAAGGGCAGGAGGCCATTGTCATCATTGATATCACGCCGTTTTACGGCGAATCAGGAGGTCAGATTGGTGATACCGGGATTATGGAGGCCAAAGGAATAGAGGCCGAAGTTCTCGATACCACAAAGACGGCTTCCGGCATCATCATGCACAAAGTCAAGGCGAAAAAGGGGGTTTTAAAGATAGATCAGGATGTGCACCTTGTGGTAGACAGCAACAGACGCCTAAATATCATGCGGCATCACAGCGCTACCCATCTGCTTCAAAAGGCGCTCAGGGATGTGCTTGGTGATCATGTTCACCAGTCAGGATCGCTCGTTACAGATAAAAGGCTCAGGTTTGACTTTACCCACTTTGCCCAGCTGAGTGGGGAGGAGATAGAAAAGATCGAGACAAAAGTGAACCGGTATGTGCTTGAAGACCTGCCCATAAATACCGAGATCCTGTCAAAGGAAGAGGCTCTCAAGATGGGAGCAATGGCGCTTTTCAGCGAGAAGTACGGCGATGAGGTGCGGGTCGTTACCATGGGGGACATGGTCTCTGTAGAGCTGTGCGGGGGGACCCATTGTCGCTCCACAGGCGAGATAGGGATGGTGGAGATTATATCAGAGTCAAGTATATCAGCAGGGCTGAGAAGGATAGAGGCATTTGCCGGCATGCAGTCCTTGCAGCATTTCAGGGGACTTGCCGCTGTAGTGTCTGAGATGGCAGGGCAGTTGCGATGCATACCGGCAGAACTCATGGACCGTATTGTGGCCATGCAGGAGAAGATCAAGGATCAGGAACTAAAGATAAAAGATCTTAATCTGGAGCTTGCTACTGGATCTACTGGGAGAAGCGGCGAAGAAAGATTTTCAACAGATGGATTAAATGTTGTAATAAAGGAGATTGAGGCAGAAGACATTGCCCAGATGAGAGAGGTGGGTGACAGGATAAAGCAGGGGATCGGTCAAGGGGTGATATTCCTCGCTTCTCCTGCCAGGGGCAAGGCCACCTTCATGATTATGGTCACCAGGGATCTGGGCAAGAAGATCGATGCAGGCAGGCTTATGAAAGACGTGTGCAACGCGGTGGATGGAAGTGGAGGGGGCAAGGCCCTGTTTGCTCAGGGTGGATCTCCGGATATCTCCAGTATAAAAAAGGCCATAGATGCGTTTAAGAAAGAGATAAAGAGATAAGGAGAGTATAGTGATGAGAAGTGCATCCATTACAAGACAAACAAAAGAGACTGATGTGAGTATAGAGCTGAATCTGGATAGCAAGGGGTATGAGATAGATATACCTGCCGGGTTTTTAGAGCATATGCTGGAACTCCTTTCTATGCACTCCGGTATAGGCCTTAAGGCAAAGGCAAGTGGGGATACTCATATAGACCTCCACCATATAACAGAGGATATAGGTATTGTTATGGGTCTTGCACTAAAGGATGCCCTGGGAGAAAAACAGGGCATCGAAAGATATGGCTTTGCAAAGATACCCATGGATGAAACCCTGGTTGAGGTATGCATGGACTTATCCGGCAGGCCTTTTTTCCAAATACATGGGGAGGATCTCTTTCGTGGCAAGGTGGGAGACTTTGATCTTGAGCTTCTGCCGGAATTTTTTAAGTCTGTAGCCTTTAAGGCGGGTATTAATCTGCATATAACGGTTTGCTCATCAGGGAATAAACATCACCTCGCAGAGGCGTGTTTTAAGGCCTTTGCAAGGGCATTGAAAGGGGCAGTAAGAATTGTCGGCGAGGACATCCCCTCTACAAAGGCGACCCTATGAAGTTTGAGCATGTGAAGGTAAAAACCAGGGATGAAGGGATGAGTCCCGGGAGACCAAGATATATAGTGATTGAGGGTAAGATTGCGGAGATAGCAGATATTGAGCACCAGTGGCGTGAGGCATATAGAGATTCCAGTTGGTATCCTATGGAGTATTTCAGGGTAAGGACACGTGATGACAAAAGATACATACTCAGGTATTCTACTTTGTTCAAAAGCTGGGGAATCACACAATATAAGTAAAGGAATGATCTGTGTTAGTAATACCTGCTATAGATCTGCATAATTCTCAGGTGGTTAGATTACAACAAGGTGCTTTCGACAAGGTAACGCTCTATAACCGGGATCCGGCAGGTGTAGCAAAGGCATGGCAGGAAGCCGGGGCTAAGCGTATACATGTTGTAGATCTGGACGGTTCTGTTCAGGGCAAAGGCGTTAACACACCTGCGATAAAGGCTATTTGTAACCTGGTTGATGTAGATGTAGAGGTTGGCGGAGGTATCAGGTCTGAAGAAGATGCGGCCCGCATGATTGATCTTGGTGTTACATTCATAATATTGGGAACCATGGTAGTAGATGATCGAAAAGGGGCAAAAAGGATTATAGAAAGATTTCCCGGCAGGGTAGCCATTGGAATAGATGCGATTGGGGGCAAGGTGGCCATTCATGGATGGCAGGATATTACAGATGTAGATGTAATAGACCTTGCCAGGTATTACGAAGAGGCACACCCGGCATTTATTGTGTATACGGATATCAAAAGGGACGGGATGCTTACCGGGCCCAATATAGATGCCACTGCTTCTTTAGCGAGGAAGGTAGATATACCGGTTGTGGCATCCGGCGGTGTATCAAGCATAGAAGACCTTGTAGCCCTTAATAATATCCCGCATCTTGTGGGCGCAATAACAGGGAAGGCCTTATATGAGGGTCGCATCGACCTTAAAGAGGCTATATCCAGGATAGAACAAAGGTAAAATATCTGAGGAGGCAGGTATGGATGATTGTGTTTTCTGTAAGATAATAAATGGAGAGATCCCAACTAATAAGGTCTATGAAGATGATTATGTGTATGCGTTTGATGATATAGAGCCCCAGGCACCTGTCCATACGCTTATAGTGCCAAAGCAGCATGTAGCGACCTTAAATGATATAAAAGACGGTGATATCTGGGCTGCACTTCTTAAAGGGATAAAAGAGGTAGTCAGGATAAAGGGGATAAAAGAGAGTGGATACAGGGCTACCATCAATTGTGGGAAAGATGGGACACAGATTGTTATGCACCTGCATCTGCACGTGCTAGGCGGAAAACGCCTTGATGATAAGATGGGGTAGACTGCTTTAGGTTTTGGGTTATACATTCAGTGAATAGTGAAGAGTGAATAGTAAAAAAGGTTTTGGGTGTTGGGTGATTAAGAATAGTCGAGAGCCGAAAAAGATTAAAGATGACGGTTTTGCAAAAAGTCCATTATACCCCTTAACCGTCATTCCGTCCCGGGGTGTAGTCCGGGATTATGGCCAAGCCGGAATCCAGGGTGAGAAATCCCACGCTACAATTTCCGTCATTCCGGCGGAAGCCGGAATCCAGCTTTTTTACTATCCAGGGGAACGTTTCTATCCCACATGCACTATAAAGCCGTGCATGTGTTTACCCTCCGGGTGAGAAGCAAGGTATGGATGATCTGGTGCCTGATAAAGCGGGGATATGATCCTTGCCGGCCTTGATAAGGTAACAGATGCCCTGGATATTGCCCTGAGGAGATCTCCACATGAAAATTGAGGACAGTAGGATATAGTGACAAACAGGGTTCCTTCTCTTCGTATCCTTGCCATAGCCAATGTAATTATTTCTGTGTAGAGGTCATGTTCCCTAGAAAATGGCGGGAGGTCGCATATTACCAGATCATACATGTTTTTATCTTCTTTGAGAAAGGCAAAGGCATCTTTTCTTATACACTCCCACACAAAAGGCTTTACGTGATTGAGGGCCATATTCCTTTTAAAGAGATCAAGGGCAGGGGCCGAGGTGTCAACCGAGACTACGGATTTTGCCCCTCCGGCAAGGGCAGAAACAGAAAATCCCCCTGTATAGCAAAACAGATCCAGCACGTCTAAATCTTTGGATATGACCTTTAGCCTTTGGCGATTTGTCTTGTGGTCCAGATAAAAACCTGTCCTGTCCCCGGTCTTTACATCTACCAGAAAATGCAGGCCCATTTCTATAACCTCAATATCTCCTTTGGGAAGGGTTCCATATACAGGACCACTGTTTGGCCTGAGTCCTTCTGCCTTTCTTGATTTTGTGTCAGATTTTTCATGGATGATAAAATCCGGATAGATGTCTCTCAAGATGTCTGAGACAGTCTGTTTTAAACCCTCCATTCCGGGACAGAGAAACTGTATAACAATCACGTCACCATAAATGTCCGCGATAAGGCCGGGGAGGTAGTCTCCTTCTGCGTTTATTAGCCTGTAACAGGTGGTATCATCCGGGATGATAAGTTTACGAAATTCTATTGCGTTTTTTATCCGTGAAACAAAAAAATTCTTATTAATGGGCTCATTTTTTAGAGTAAGTATGCGCACGGCAATCTGTGAATTGGGGTTATACATACCCTGGCAGACAAAATGTCCTTTGGAATCCAAAACCCTGCATATAAAACGCTCGTCAGTCTTGTCTTTCACATCTGCTATAGAGCCTGAAAATATCCACGGGTGACCCTTTAATATAGGGCCACCTTTTTTTTCTTTTAACCTTATTATCAACATAGCAAGATGCAA
>Ga0210003_1000240_pt1 | contig 48499 bp, 31 predicted proteins | sample LantaG_FD_182804 | JGI IMG/M metagenome (GOLD analysis project Ga0210003, IMG submission 182804) | Deep subsurface microbial communities from Baltic Sea to uncover new lineages of life (NeLLi) - Landsort_02402 metaG (SPAdes) (version 2) | ecosystem: Environmental > Aquatic > Marine > Oceanic >... | reverse complement strand
CAGTCGCGTGCCCAGGCCACCTCGGCGGAGATGAGCGACCGCACCTCGCCCGACGCTGGCATGGCGGCGAGCATCGCCTCGGTCACGCCGTGGGCTGCCATGTCTTCAGCGGGCAGGTAGATCCGCCCAGCCAGCCGGTCACGGGTAATGTCTTGCCAGAAGTTCACGAGCTGCAGGCCGGTGCAGATCGAGTCGGACATCCCCACGAGTTCGGGCTCCCGGCAACCCTCGAGCGCGAGCACGATCCGACCCACGGGATCGGCCGACCGACGGCAGTAGTCGATCAGTTCGGCCCGCGTGGCGTAGCGGGTCTTGAATTGGTCCTGCTCGAAGGCGTCGATGAGCGCGGCGAAGGGCTCCAGCGTGAGGCCCGTCTCCCGAACCGTCTCCGCGAGGGCCACGGTGACCGGGTGCCCGGGGCGGCCGGCAAAACATTCGTCGAGTTCCAGTCGCCAGTGGCCAAGCGCCGCCGTGGCCGCTTCCGGTGAGGCTGCCTCGTCGGCGAGGTCATCGGCCCAGCGCGCAAACGCATAGACGTTTGCCAGGTGCTGTCGCAGCCGGGCTGGCACCAGGAGCGTGGCGACGGTGAAGTTTTCGTAATGGCCGGCGGCCACCGCGCGGCAGAAGGCCCGGGCCGCCGCGGGGTCGAGCGACTCCGGCACCGGCGCGATCTTCCAGGCGACAAGGTAGCGGCGGACGGCTGGGGCAGAGCTGGCGGCCATCGGACGGCGGGGCTGGAGAGGGTTTCTCTGGCCGGATGGCCGGCGGTTCAATACCATGCGAATATTGATCTGCCGTTGTAGCCTATCCGCTGGTTCCCGGTCCCGCGGCCCCGCGAGCGTCTCCCCGAGCATGAAGATTCTGCTGGCCAGCCCCCGCGGCTTCTGTGCGGGAGTGAACATGGCGATCGAGACGCTGGAGACGGCGATCCGGCTGTACGGGACGCCGATCTACGTGTTTCACGAGATCGTGCACAACAAGCATGTGGTGGACCGGTTCGTGCGGGAGGGGGCCGTGTTTGTCGATCGCGTGGAGCAGGTGCCCGAGGGAGCGGTGCTCCTGTTCTCGGCCCACGGGGTGGCTCCGGAGGTTCGCCGCCTGGCCCACGACCGGCGACTCAACGCCATCGATGCCACCTGCCCGCTGGTCACGAAGGTGCATCTCGAGGCGATCAAGTATGCCAAGCAGGGCTACCGGATCATGCTCATCGGCCACGAGGGGCATGACGAGGTGATCGGCACGATCGGCCAGGCTCCCGAAGCCTTCACGCTCGTCGAGACCGCCGAGCAGGTCGACGGGCTTCCCTTCGGCCCCGACGACAAGCTCGCCTACCTCACGCAGACGACACTCTCGGTCGACGACGCCTCGCGGATCATCACCCGGCTCAAGGCCCGCTTCCCGCAGATCGTGGGCCCTCCCAAAGACGACATCTGCTACGCCACCCAGAACCGGCAGGAGGCCGTGCGAATCCTTGCCGAGGGGGCCTCGGTCGTGCTCGTGCTCGGCAGCCAGAACAGTTCCAACAGCCAGCGGCTCGCCGAACTCGCCCGCGAGGGCGGGATCGCGGCCCACCTGATCGATGGCGCCGACGAGATCGACCCGGCCTGGTTCGCGGGGGACGAGACGGTGCTCATCACGGCCGGCGCGAGTGCGCCCGAGGGCGTTGTGCAGGACTGTGTTCGCTGGTTGCAGGACCGCTACGAGGCCGACGTCGAGGAGCGGACGATCCGGGACGAAGAGGTCTACTTTCCGCTGCCCAAGGAGCTCCGGGCCGCAGTGGCCGCCGTCCGGCTGCCGATGGCCTGACGGGAGGGGTTGCCCGAGCCACTCATTTCCGGCCCGATGTGCGGCCAATACAAGCCCCCGGCGCAAGCCGGGGGACTGTGACGTAGCGCATAGCCGAGCTCCGCCAGCCGAATGTGGCGATGAGCTCGCGAGGCATGGCGGGCGGGGTGGCTTTCATTCCCGCAGTCCCCGGGCTCGCGCCCGGGGCTTGTATGCGGAAAGTGACCGCAGCAAAGCATCGCTGCGATCAGGCTTGCCGGATTTGCCCGCTAGGAGACAGGCTGAACCCATGATGCCTACCGCCGCACGTGCTCAATCCTGCTTGGCAGACGGCGCTGACCTCGGCGTCGCGATCCTCGGCGCCGGCTTCGCCGGCATCGGCATGGCGATCAAGCTCCGGGAGCGGGGTCGCCACGACTTCGTGATTCTCGAGAAGGCCTCCGACCTCGGTGGCACCTGGCGAGACAACACCTATCCCGGCTGCGGCTGCGACGTGCCGGCCCACCTCTACTCCTATTCTTTTGCTCAAAACCCGCACTGGTCTCGGGTCTACGCCCGGCAGCCGGAGATCCTTGCGTATCTCAGGCGGGTGGCAGCCGACCGCGGCATCGATCGACAGATCGCCTACGACACCGCCGTGACACTGCTCACCTGGGACGAGCCGGCCGGCCGCTGGCGGATCACGACGACCGACGGCCGGCACTTCACCGCCCGCGTCGTTGTCTCGGCCGTGGGCGGGCTGCACGTGCCGAAGACGCCACCGCTCGCGGGGCTCGAGCAATTCGCCGGGCCGGCCTTCCACTCCGCCCGCTGGCGGCACGACATCGACCTTACGGGGAAACACGTGGCCGTGATCGGCACCGGGGCGAGTGCCGTCCAGATCATTCCCGAGATCGCGCCGCAGGTCGGGAAGCTGACGGTCTACCAGCGGTCGCCCCCCTGGGTTCTGCCACGGCGGGACGCGGCCATCTCGCCGCTGGCCCGCCAGGCCTTCGCCCGCGTGCCGGGACTGCTCGCGGTCGTGCGGGCCTGGCACTACTGGACCGCCGAGGCGATCGCGCTCGGTCTGGTCTTCAAGCCCAAGCTCATGGGCATGGGCCAGAAGGCGTCCGCGGCCTTCAAGGAACGGGAGATCGCCGACCCCGGCCTGCGGCTCAAACTCAATCCGTTCTACACGCTCGGCTGCAAGCGGATGCTCATCTCCGACGACTTCTACGCCACGATGACCCGCCCGAACGTGGAACTGGTCACCGACGAGATTCTCGCGGTGCGGCCGGGGGCGATTGTCGCGGGCAACGATGTGGAGCGGCCCTGCGACGTGATCGTGTTGGCGACCGGCTTTGAGTCCTTCAACGCCACGGCCGAGATGACGATCCGGGGCAGGGGGGGCCGCACGCTCGCGGCCGACTGGGCCGACGGCGCCGAGGCCTTCCGGGGGGTGGCCGTGAGCGGCTACCCCAACCTGTTCCTGCTCGTGGGCCCCAACTCGGGCCTGGGCCACAACTCGCTTGTGTTCATGATCGAGGCCCAGGTTCGCTATGTGATGCAGTGCCTGACCTGGCTGGAGCGGGGCCGCCTGGCCGCGGTGGAGGTCCGACCGGAGATCCAGCGGGCCTGGAACGAGCGGCTTCGTGAACGCTTCGGCCGCACCGTCTGGCAGCACGAGCCGGGCCGCTCCCCCTGGCAACTGCCCTGCACGAGTTGGTACGTCAATTCCAAGGGACGAAACACGGCCCTCTGGCCGGGCCTTTCGGCCGGCTACTGGCTGGCGATGCGGCGGCCGCGGCTGTCCGACTACCTGCCGGCCGACGAGCTGCCAACGGAGGCCGCGGGCTCGGCGGCATCGGCGAGCGTCCCATCGGGCTCGTCATCCCAGGCCGACTGAACCGGCGACGCTTCCCGCGGCTTCCGCAGGCAGAGGCCCAGAAGCAGGGGCACGAGCACGAGGGTGACCACCGTCGAGACGAGCAGCCCGCCGAGCAGGACGCTCCCCAGGCCCCGGTAAAGCTCGCTGCCCGCCCCGGGAAAGAGCACCAACGGCAGAAGCCCGAGCACGGTCGTGAAGGTGGTCATGAAGATCGGCCGGATCCGGCTTCGCACCCCCTCGAGGATGGCGTCGGTCGGCGCGTATTCCTCCTCCCGGACGAGTCGCAGCGAGCGGTCTACGATCAGAATCGGGTTGTTGACAACCGTGCCGATCAGGATCACAAACCCGAGCATCGTGAGCACGTCGAGCGGCTGATACACCCCGAACGGCCCGCCGGCCGCGTTGAGAGCTGCCAGGCCGAGCAGCCCCCCCACGCTCCCCAGAGGCACCGCGGTGATGATCACCGCCGGAAAGAACCAGCTCTCAAACAGGGCGGCCATCAGGAGGTAGGTGATCAGCCCCGCGAGCACGAGGTTGAACCACAGCGCCCGCCAGGTGGCTCGCAGTTTGTCGGCCGTGCCCCCGAGGGTGATCTGGTAGCCCCCTGCGAGAGCTCCCGACTCGACGAGCGGATCGATGATGAGCCGCTGGATCCGCTCCTGTGCCTCTTCCAGCGGCATCCGTTCCGGTGGCGACACCTGCACCGTGATGGCCCGCTGCCGCTCACGGTGGAGAATCTGCTCAGGGCCGCTGGAGAACTGCCGCACCTCGGCCACCGCCTCGAGTGGCACAAGCTGGCCGCCGGGGGTGACCACCGGCAGGGAGCGAAGGTCTTGGGTCCGCTGCACAAACCGTTCGTCGCCCTTGATGACGAGGTCGATCCGGTCGTTGTCGAGGAAGTAGTCGGTGACGTAGCCGCCGTCCACGAGGCAATCGACGGCGTAGCCCAGTTGCCGGGCGTCGAGCCGCATGTCGGCTGCCTGCTCGAGACGGGGAATGAGCTGGACCTCGGGGCTCGAGAGGTCGAGCGACGGCTTGGGGAGGTTCTGGCTGCCGGGGGTCGCCTCGGCGAGCATGCCCATCACCCGGCCGCCGAGCTGGACGAGCTTCTCGAGATCGGGGCCGGTGATCTCGACGTCGATCGAGCGGCCCGTACCGATGCCCTGCTCGAAGAGGCTCGACTGCTTGGCGACGGCGAAGGTGCCCGGCAGGCCGCCTGCCACGCGGCGGACGAGCGGCACGAGCTTCGAGGCCTCCAAAGGCTCAAGCGCCCGCACGCCCAGGAAGACGCTCCGGCCACGGGCCACGAAGAAGCTGTCGTCGACAATCGGGAATTCGAGGCCGGCCGCCTCGGGGGTGCCCGGATCGACGTCCCAGAAGGGCAGGAGCCGCTCTTCCACAACGGAGCCCATGCGCATCAGCTCGTCGAGGTTATAGCCCGGCGGAGGCAGGAGGATCCCGAATACGAGGTTGCGGTTGCCCTCGGGAAGGTATTCGACCTTTGGCAGAAGGAGCCAGGTGCTAGCGATTGCGGCGGCCACGATCCCGCCTGCCGCGGCCAGCTGCCGCCAGCGGCGGCCCAAGAGGTAGCGGTCGAGCCCTACCACGCCAGCCGTGAAGGCCGCCCCCAGCCGGGCGGCCGGGTCGGTTGCGCCCCCCACGCGGCCCCGCCGCGTGTCGCCCAGCAGCCAGGCGGCTGCGACCGGCACCACGAGCACCGAGACCACAAGTGAGAGCAGCACCGCCGCGCTGATCGCCAGGGCGATGTCGCCGAACAGCTGCCCCGCCTCCTGACGGACAAAGAGCACCGGCAGGAACACGGCCACGGTCGTGAGCGTGCTGGCGAGCACGGCCCCCCAGACCTGGCCCGCCCCTCGCACCGCCGCCGTCCGGGCGTCCTCCCCGGCTTTCCAGCGGGTGAAGATGCTCTCGAGCACGACCACCGCATTATCGACGAGCATTCCCACGGCGAAGGCCATCCCTGCCAGGCTGATCACGTTGAGCGTCCGGCCGAAGAGCGAGAGCACGAGGAAGGTCCCCACCACACTCACGGGGATCGCCAGGGCCACGATCAGCGTGCTGCGGATGTTCCGCAGAAACACCAAGAGCGTGAGGATCGTAAGCGTGCCGCCCACGAGGATGTTGTCGCGGACGAGCCCGATGGCCGAGTCGATGTAGCTGGTTTCGTCGTACACAAACGAGAGCTGCAGCCCCATGGGCCGCAGCCCGCGATCGACGTCGGCCACCACGACGCGGAGCTGCCGCATGAGCTCGAGCACGTTGGCCCCGGTCTCACGGGTGATCTTGATGGCGAGGTTCCGCGAGCCGAACCGCTGCACGACGCCGTCGGGCTTCTTGGTGCCCAACCGCACACTGGCCACGTCGCGGACATAGACCGGCTTGCCGTCCCGCCGCGTGATGATGGCCCCCTCGACCTGCTTCAGCGAGCGAAACTGCCCCAGCGTGCGAACGACATACCGCCGCTTGCCCTCCCAGACATCGCCGCCGGAAGTGTCCTGATTCTGGTTGGCCAGGGCCGCCCGCAGGTCCTCGATCGTGAGGTTGCGAGCCGCGAGCCGCTGCGGATCGACGACCACCTGGAGCTCGTCGGTTCGCCCCCCCACCACGTCGGCCGCCGAGACGCCGGCCACCCGCTCAAGCCGGCTCTGGATCTCGTCTTCTGCCATCCGCTTGAACGACTCGACGTCGATAGCCGCCGGCACAAGAGGGGCGAGTTGGGGGTGGGCGGCCACGAGGCGACCGAGCCGATAGCGGGCCAGGTCGGCCGAGCGTGCAGACGACACACGATCGAGCTCGGTGGCCAGCTCCGGGTGCTCGAGCCGGGCCCGGGCGATGGCCTCGGCATCTGGCGGGGCCGCACCCAGGATCAGCCAGGCGACCGGCTTATCGTTGGCACCCGAGGTCCTGATGACCGGCCGGTCGGCGTCGATCGGCCAATCCCGAACCTGCTGGATCCGCGTGTTGACCTTCACAAGGGCCTGCGACATGTCGGTGCCCACGGGAAACTCGAGCTCAACCGAGCCAGACGAGTCGCTCGATTCGCTAGAGAGCTTGGCGAGCCCCTCCACCCCCTTGAGCTGCTCCTCGAGCGGTTGCACGATCTCCTTCTCAATCTCCTGCGGACTCGCTCCCCGCCATCGCGCGTTGACCGTGATCGTGGGGATCTGCACCTCCGGCGTGAGCTGCACCGGCATGCTGAAAAGCGCCAGCGACCCGAAGAGCACCACCAGCAGCACGCCGACAGACGCCTTGACGGGATTGGCAACGCAGGCTGCGATGAGGTTCATGGCTGTGTGCCTCGACGCGGCGGGGTGGAAACGGAACGCGGGATGTGGGGCCTAGGCCTCCCTGCGGGGCGAGGCCTCCCTGCGGGGCGAGGCCTCCCTGCGGGGCTAGGGAGGAGGCATCTCGAAGGATACCTCCATGCCCGGCCGAAGACGCTCATTCCCTCGCGTGACGACGAGTTGGCCGGGCTCCACAGCCCCCCGAACCTCGACCGAACCCTCTACGGCGGCGCCGAGGGTCACCTCCACCGGCCGCACCTTCCCAGTGCCTGCCCCAATACCTGCCCCGGTACCGGGAGCCGCATCGATCACAAACACGAACGGCCGGGCAACCCCTAGGACAACGGCGTCTTTTGGCACGACTGTGACCGCGCCCGGCTGGCCCACTGGGAGCCAGGCGCGGGCCAACAAGCCCCCCTTGAGCACAGGCTCGCCGTCCACCACGACATTGTCGAGCAACACCTCGACGGGGAAGCTGCGGCTCAGAAGATCAGCCTGGGGCACCACCCTCGCGACCTTGCCCACCCAGGCTTTTTCCGGAGCGGCGTCGAAGTCCAGCCGCACATCTGCCCCGGGCCGCAGAAACCGGACCGACAATTCGGGCACCTGGGCAACCACTTTCACCTGATCGAGTTCGGCGATCCGGGCCACGAGGCCGCCACGGGCCAGCCATTGCCCCTTCTCTGTGAATCGTTCCACGACCCAGCCGGCGAACGGCGCTCGGATGGTGTGCTTGCCCAGCTGGTCGTCGATGCGTTCGAGCTCGGCTGCCTGAACGGCCACGGCTGCGGCCGCCTGAGCGATCTGCTCCCGCCGGGGCCCGGCCTCAGCGAGCGCAAGGGCCGCCCGCGCGCCCCGGAGTTGGGCATCGATCGCCTGGAGTTCGGCCTGGGCGTCCTGCAGTTCGTCAGCCGTACTCGTGCCCCGCTCCGCGAGCCGGACGAGTCGGGCGAGCCGCCCTCGGGCGTAGGCAAGTCGGGCTTCGAAACCGGCGACAAACGCCTTGGATTGGTCCACTTCCTCGGGCCGCGACCCGGCCTCGAGTTCGGCGAGCACCTGCTGCCGGCGTTCGAGTTCGGCCACGGCGCCGTGCCGCTCGATTTCCAACAGCCCGCGGAGCAAGACGGCGATCGGCTCGCCTGCGGCCACATGCTGGCCATCCACAATCAGAAACTCGTCGATTCGGCCGTCAACAGCACTCCCGACGTCACTCGTGCGGGCCGGAATCACCGTGCCGACGAAGGGCTGTCCGGTCCCCAGTTGCATGGTCGCCGCTCGGCCAGCCACCACGTTGACCACCTGCTGGGCCGCAGCGGTGCCGGCCATCCCGGCCATGCCCGCGAGGCAAACGGGCCCGGCCACCGCCGCAAACACCGCGAATAACCGGGTCACAAACCGCTGAACAGGGGTGAATTCCATACGTACAGGTATACCGTGTCTGGTCCAGGGCAGGCGTCCTGCGGCCGTGTTTTTCCCGCCGCTTGACGCCTGGCAAGGGAGCGGCTACGTTTTCCTTTCTGGCTGACCGATACCTGAGTCTCAGGTTTTGGCCATCGAATGCTGACCGGGAGCGGTTTTTCCGCTCCTGTTCAATTTTGATCTTTGACAATTTGGTCGTGGTAATTGGCATCTTGAAAGAATGCTGAAGGATCGTGCTATTTTTGACACGATCTCGACGCGTTCTCCCAAGGCGAAGAGCGAGAAAATATCGTTGATTCTGGATGTGGCTGATTGGCCTGAAAACTTCAACCGGAGTTTCTCGAGCCACTCAGATCCGAAATCCAGTTAGCGACTCTCGATTCGTGGTTCGTAGCTTCGGCTGCGAGCGTTCGATTCGGGTGGTCAAGCTAGAAAGGGCACATGGGGGATGTCTTGGCATCAGGAGGCTTTGAAGGGCGCGGAAGGCTGCGATAAGCCCGGGGTAACCGTCAAACAGGTGATGATCCCGGGATTCCCGAACTGACCGTGACTGAATCCATAGGTCACGGTGGCCAACGCGGTGAACTGAAACATCTCAGTAACCGTAGGAAAAGAAAGAAAAATCGATTTCCTCAGTAGCGGCGAGCGAAAGGGAAATAGCCCAAACCGAGGTGGTTTCCACCTCGGGGTTGTAGGGCCCTCCACACGGAGTTACCAACCAAGCAGTTAGCGGAACGATCTGGAAAGGTCGTCCACAGAGGGTGACAGACCCGTACGCGAAAATTGCTTGGCTCCGGAGGGTACCCTGAGTAGGTCGAGCCACGTGGAATCTCGACTGAATCGACGGGGACCATCCCGTAAGGCTAAATACTACCTGATGACCGATAGTAAACAAGTAGCGTGAGCGAAAGATGAGAAGAACCCCTGTTAGGGGAGGAATGTGAACCTGAAACCATGTGCCTACAAGCGGTCGGAGCGCTATGGCGTAAGCAATGCGTGACGGCGTGCCTTTTGCATAATGATCCGGCGAGTTACCGTCAGCGGCTCGGTTAAGGACCTCAGGTCCGTAGCCATAGGGAAACCGAGTCTGAATAGGGCGACCATTGGTCGCTGGTGGTAGACGCGAAACTGCACGAACTACCCATGAGCAGGTTGAACCGCGGGTCAAACCGCGTGGAGGACCGAACCCACTTGGGTTGAAAACCGAGGGGATGACTTGTGGGGAGGAGTGAAAGTCTAATCAAGCGCAGAGATAGCTCGTTCTCTCCGAAATAGCTTTAGGGCTAGCCTCGGAACATTGCACGGCGGGGGTAGAGAGACTGAATTGGATGGGGGCCCTTCCCGGGTACCCCACCGAACCAAACTCCGAATACCGCTCGTGTGTACTCCGGGAGTCAGTCCGCGAGGGATAAGCTTCGCGGTCGAGAGGGAAACAACCCAGACCACCTGCTAAGGTCCCCAAGCAGTACTCAGTCACTAAGGAAGTGGATTTGCCGTGACAGCCAGGATGTTGGCTTAGAAGCAGCCATCATTTAAAAAGTGCGTAACAGCTTACTGGTCGAGCAATTCCGCGCCGATAATGAACGGGAGTAAGTACTGCACCGAAGCAGTGGAATGCACCTAGTGCATTGGTAGGAGAGCGCTGTACGTCAGATACAAGTCGTACCGTAAGGAACGATGTCGGGGCGTACAGGTGATTATGCCGGAATGAGTAACGATAAAGCAGGTGAGAATCCTGCTCGCCGAAAGCCTAAGGTTTCCTGGGGAAGGTAAATCCGCCCAGGGTTAGCCGGTTCCTTAGTCGAGGCCGAAAGGCGTAGACGATGGACAGCAGGTCAACATTCCTGCGCCACATGCTGGACCGATGGAGGGACGGCGTCTGAAGGGTGAGGGGACGGATAGAAATGTCCCTCGCCGGTGTGGAAGGTAGCTGTTGGCAAATCCGCAGCGACATCCAGAAGCACCGGACAAAGACGCTTATGTTTCGATAGTCATCTGAAGGACGTCCAAGAAAAGCTTCTAGGGTTGAAGGCATGTGACCGTACTAAAACTGACACAGGTAGGCGGGACGAGAAGTCCTAGGCGCTCGGGAGAACACTGGTTAAGGAACTCTGCAAAATGACCCCGTAAGTTCGCGATAAGGGGTGCCCCCCGTGGTTAACGCTGTGGGGGGTCACAGTAAATCGGCATCAGCAACTGTTTATCAAAAACACAGGACTCTGCTAACTCGCAAGAGGATGTATAGAGTCTGACGCCTGCCCGGTGTTGGTAGGTTAAGGAAGAGGGTTAGCCGTAAGGTGAAGCTCGCGACCGAAGCCCCAATAAACGGCGGCCGTAACTATGACGGTCCTAAGGTAGCGAAGTTCCTTGTCGGGTAAGTTCCGACCTGCATGAAAGGCGTAATGACTGATGCACTGTCTCAACCAGTGACCCGGTGAAATTGTAGCCGTGGTGAAGATGCCACGTACCCGCAGTGTGACGGAAAGACCCCGTGAACCTTCACTGTAGGCTGATATTGGTCTCGGACGTGTTCTGTGTAGGATAGGTGGGAGGCTTCGAAGCGATGGCGCTAGCCATTGTGGAGCCAACGTTGAAATACCACCCTGGATTCGTTTGAGTTCTAACGCTGATTCCCGTGAATCCGGGCAGCGGACAGTTTCAGTTGGGCAGTTTGACTGGGGCGGTCTCCTCCAAAAGAGTAACGGAGGAGTTCAAAGGTACCCTCAGCCTGGTTGGCAATCAGGCATTGAGCGCAAAGGTAGAAGGGTGCTTGACTGCGAGACTTATACGTCGAGCAGATACGAAAGTAGGACTTAGTGATCCGGTGGTCCCGTATGGAAGGGCCATCGCTCATCAGATAAAAGGTACTCCGGGGATAACAGGCTTATCGCTTCCGAGCGTCCATAGCGGCGAAGCGGTTTGGCACCTCGATGTCGGCTCATCACATCCTGGGGGTGGAGAAGCTCCCAAGGGTTTGGCTGTTCGCCAATGAAAGTGGTACGTGAGCTGGGTTCAGACCGTCGTGAGACAGGTCGGTCCCTATCTGCTGTGGGCGTACGAAACTTGCGAGGATTCTTCTTTAGTACGAGAGGATTTGGAAGGACGTTCCTCTGGTGTGCCAGTTGTCGCGCTAGCGGCACGGCTGGATAGCTAAGAACGGAACGGATAAACGCTGAAAGCATATAAGCGTGAAGCCCGCCTCAAGATCAGGTTTCGAAGGGTTTAACCCGAAAGTCCCCTGGAAGACGACCAGGTTGATAGGCCGGACGTGTACGTGCAGTAATGCACTTAGCTAACCGGTACTAACGGACGATTGCTTGACCACTCGTATCGAGGGCTTGCTACCTAAGTTTCCCGCATCCGCGGGCGACAGGTGCTACCCATGCCGATTACCACGACCCCTTATTTTGTCGCCGCTCTGCGGCGACAAGACGGTATTTTCCGGTGACCATATCTGGAAGGTCACACCCGTTCCCATCCCGAACACGGTAGTTAAGCTTCCAGAGCCGATGGTAGTGCCCAAAGCGCGAGAGTAGGTATCGCCGGAATTTTATTCGCCGGGGTCCGCATGGCTGTTTGCTGTGCGGGCCCCGGTTTTTTTGTGCCGGTGTTTTGTTGCTGGTATTTTTTTGTGCCCCCGGGGACTGTCCCCCTTCGTTTGTCACCCCCCGGCCAGCATTTCCCGCACGAGTTCCAGCGGCAGGCCCACCACGTTTGACGGGCTGCCGGAAATGAGTTCGAGCGGCACATGGCCGTCCTGAAAGCCACAGGCTCCGGCCTTTCCCTGCCAGAGATCGGTGGCCAGGTAGCTGGCGATAAACGCCTCGTCGAGCCGCGGCATGAAGAGCGTGCTCTCGGCGTGGGCCGTGAGGGGAGGGCAGGGGCTACCGCCGGTTGCGACTTCCCACAGGCACACCCCCGACACCACCCGGTGCCGCTTGCCCGACAACGCCCGCAGCATCCGGGCGGCATCGGCGACGTCAGCAGGCTTGCCCAGCGGCACGCCGTCCACTTCGCTGAGCGTGTCGCAGGCCAGGATGATCCCCTCCACACCGAGCGCCGCCACCGCCTCGGCCTTGGCCCACGCCAGACGCACCACGAACTGCTCGAGCGACTCGGCCACGCCGCGGGGGGCAGCGGAGGCCTCTGCGGCCTCCGGCGGAGGCACGACGAAGAGGTCCCAGCCTTCGGCCCGGGCCAGTTCGGCTCGCCGCGGAGATCCGCTTGCCAGAACGATCTTTCGCGGTGAGGCTAGGGGCATGAGAGGCAGGGTCTGGCAGCCGGGGATCGAGATACTCTTCGAGGATGACGATTTGATCGCCGTGGTCAAGCCGGCCGGCCTGCCCACGGCCAACGTGCCTGCCGACCGGCCCAGCCTGTTCACCTGGCTGGGCGACCGGTTCGGCCCGGGGGCCTTTGTGGGAATTGTCAGCCGGCTCGACGCGGCCGTTTCCGGTGTGGTTGTGGCGGCCAAGACGCCAGCCTCTGCCGCCGGGTTGGCCGAGCAATTTCGCGAGCGGACGGTGACCAAGCAGTATGCCGCCGTGGTGACCGGCCGCTTTCCAGCGGCCCTGGGCGAGTGGCGGGAGTGGACCGACCGGCTCGCCCGTGGAGCGGACCGGCAGCCGAGCGAGATCCTGGTAGCGGGCCCGCCTACCCCCGGCCGCCGCCAGGGCAGGGGAGCCGGCGGGCCCCCGGGGCAGGCCGGGCAGCCTGAAGAACAAGTCCAGGAAGCAACGACCCGGGCCCGCGTTGTTCACCGCGCCGGCGAGGTGTCGCTCGTGGAGCTTCAGCCGCTCACGGGGCGGCGGCATCAACTGCGGGCCCAACTCGCCGGCCGTGGCTGCCCCATCGTCGGCGACCGTCTCTATGGAAGCCGTCTGCCCTTTCCGCTGCCGGGCGGAATCGCCCTCCACGCCGTCGGGCTGTCACTTGTCCATCCCGCGACCGGCGCTGGCCTGTCATTCGCGACGCCCCGGGGGGCCGGCTGGGAGGCCGCATTTCCCAGCCTGTTCCCTGGAAAGCCAGCCCGCTGAGCCAAACACTCCCGGGCCCAGCGTCGCGGTCGCTCGGAGGCCCTCATTGGTAGACTCAAGACCTCATGAGCACCCCTGTCGAACAGCCCCGTCGTGAGCGGCCCCGCTTCCGGGAGACGGCGCTGGCGAGCGGCCTGCTGGACGAGTCGCAGGTAGCCGCGGCCGAGGCGGCGGCCTCGCAGGTGCTCGACCAGGCGATCGCCCCGCCCTCGGAGTGGGATCAGGCCGTGGCCGACCGGCTCGTGCAGGACAAACTGCTCACGCCCTTTCAGGCCCGCGAGATCCTGGCTGGCAGGCGGCGGTTTCGCCTCGGCCAATACACCGTTCTCGACGAGGTGGCCCGGGGGGGCATGGGGCAGGTATTTCGGGCGGAGCACGCCATGATGGGTCGGGAGGTGGCCGTCAAGGTGCTGCCCCGCGCGAAGTCGACCCCCGAGAGCGAGGCGGCATTCCGCCGTGAGATGCGAATGCTCGGCCGGCTCGACCACGAAAACCTCGTGCGGGCCTTCGATGCCGGCTACGACGCGATGGTGTACTACCTCGTCACGGAACTCGTGCCGGGGCTCGACCTCAAGCGGCAGATCCAGAAGACAGGTCCACTCGACGAGCCAACGGCTGCGTCGGTGATTTCCCAGGCGGCCCGGGGCCTTGCCCATGCCCACGAGCAGGGGCTTGTCCACCGGGACGTGAAGCCGGGCAACCTCCTCGTGATGCCCGACGGCCGCGTCAAGGTGCTCGACCTCGGCCTGGCCGGCTCGCAGCTCGAGGATGAATCGAGCCGGCTGGGACGAGTCGTGGGAACGATGGACTACATCGCCCCGGAACAAATCAGGATGCCTGACGACGTGGGACCCTCGGCCGACATCTACTCCCTTGGCTGCACGCTCTACTACGCCGTGAGCGGCCAGGTGCCGTTTCCTGGCGGCACCCGCCGCGAGAAGATGCAGCGTCACCTCGCCGAGTCACCCCCGCCGCTGCGGCAGCTCGTGCCGACGCTCAGCGCCGACTTCTGCCGCCTCGTGGAGTCGATGATGGCGAAGGATCCGGCGGACCGGATTCGATCGGCCACCGAGGTCGAGGAGCGGCTCCGCCGCTGGGTGCCAACGGAAACGGCGGCCGCCCCCAGGGCCGGGGCGGGATCTGCCGCGCAGCATTCGGCTCGGAGCCTTCCGCCGCCGCTCCCCGAGGAGCAACCGCACAGCCGCGTCTGGCTTGGGTGGGCCTCGCAGGATCCGCCGGCCACGCCACGCCGACGGGAGGACGACGCCCCCTGGCTCCTCCCCGACACCAGCAACACGGTCGATGCCTCGCGGGGCATCGGTCCGCGGCTCTCCGAGATCATCCGCTGGCCGATGATCGTGCACACCGCCCGGACACTCGGGCAATCGCTCGTGCAGACACTCGTGGTGGCGGCGATTGGTGGCCTCATGTTTGGCGGGGCTATGTCGGTCGTCGAGCAGATCGACCCGGACCGGTTCTCCTCGCTGATGCGGGGCTTCCGGCCGTTCGCCCTGGGATGGGCCGCTTTTGGCGTGATCGCGGCGGCTCAATTGATGGCCGGCCAGGGTGGCAAACGGCGGGCGCGGCCTGCGGGGCATTCCGGCCCGAGCCGCCCGGGCCGATGAAAGCTGGCCCCCGACGGTCGTTGGCGACCGCCCCAATCCTCCGCGAAACACGCCTCCTTGATTGACAAACAGACGGTATGGCCGTACGAAACACGCAGCTTTGAGGACAGGTAGCTCAGTTGGTAGAGCAACGGACTGAAAATCCGTGTGTCGCCGGTTCGATCCCGGCCCTGTCCATTTGGATGAACTCTCCTGCGGGGAATGAAAGGGGACAGTCCCCGGGGCGTCGATGGTCAGGCTGCGGAGATCGCTTGACGCTCGTGCAGGGCCGTGGCCCGCAACAGGATGCAGCCTCGCAATGCCTCTGGCCTGCCGGGGCTACCGACCGCGGCGGTCGGGCAGGCAACGAGCCCGCGCAGCCCGTTCCACGACTGCTTGAGCGCATGGGGGATCGAGCAGGCACTCACGTTGCCCGTTCGGCGGGTCAGGCCGTTGATCAACTCGCCACGGACGCCATGGTCGTCGAGCTGCATCCCGGTGAATCGCACGATTCCCTTGCCGGCCTGGTGGGGCACAACGAACTCGACAGCGCCGCCGCTGAGGCCGGTCGCCGCAAGCGACTCAGAAACGGCGGTCGACATCGCCCGGGGCGCGACCTCGGCGATCGCCATGCCGTCGAGGGAGTAGACGAGCCGCTCGGCCGCGTGGAGCCTGCCACCGTCGGGCGCGGGGAAGGAAACCCCGGTCCGCATCTGGAAGTCGAACGCGGGCCGCTCGAGCGGCTGTCGCTCCGCCCCGGCATAAACCACCGCGAAATGTGCTGGGTATCGACGGCTCGTGATCGGGGCCACGAGCGTGGCCGATGCCATGTCACCGAACAGGCCCGCGGTCTGGCTGCAGCCGAAGTCGGTGATCCGGCTAATGCGGGTGGCGACGACCACGAGCAGGTACTCGTCGTCTTTGAGCCGGAGCCGGGGCCCCCAGCGGTTCGTGACATGGACAAAGGCCCGGCTGTAGCCGCAGCAAAACCAGTTGAGGCCGATCGTGTTGCAGCGTGTCAGGCCGAGGTTCCCGGCCAGCTCGCGGGCGGCGAGGCTGGGCCGCTCGCGAGCCGCGTCGGCGGGAGTGAGGTGGCGGCGGGCCACGGAGGGCGGGATGAACGACGGGGCCACGAACACGATGCCGCGGCAGTCGGCGAGGTCGCAGCCCGTCTCCCGCCGCAGCTGCCGGACGGCGTGCAGGCCCATGGTCATCTCGTTGTCGAGCGAGATCCCCCGGGCCTCGATGCCCGTGTGGTGGGCGAACTTCCGGGGCATGGTGTCGCCGAACCAGCTGTTCTCCAGCTCCCAGGCCGGCTGGTGGATGGCGATGGCCGAGATGCCGAACGATGGAGAAGGACGTGAGGTCATGGGAGGCGTCGATCGCGGGGGCGTTGGCACGCGGCTCAAGGGGGCGGGGATTCTGCCGTTGAATGGCTCGGGGCACCAGACGGGAAATCAACCGGAAATTGGCCAGCTAAGAAGGCAGCTTCGCGACAGTCTCCAACGCTAATTCGAGCGTTCGCCCATGCAAGGCCGCGGCTGGAGACATTCCCGAAAAATCGGCCACTCCAGATCGCACCCACCCACGGCGGGCGTCAGGTGCCGCAGAACGTCCGGTACGGTCCGCATCCCGGCGGCGGGCCGTTGCGGTAGGGCTCGTTCGCCGGCGTCGTGACGAACGGATTGCGGAGCACCTCGAGCAGCCGCTCGACCGGCCCGAGGTCACCCGCCTCGGCCGCCGCCAGGGCCTCCTCGACCCGGTGGTTCCGGGGGATCACCACGGGGTTGGCCCGCCGCAATCTCGCGGCGGCGTCGGCCAGGGTGCCGGGCTGCCGGCCCAGGCGGGCATGCCACGAAGCGAGCCAGTCGGACAAGGGTGACCCGTCGGGGACGGCCGGCGGTGACTCCGCCCGGACGGCCAGGCTCGCGCAGGTGGTGGTGAAGTCGGCCTGCGTGGCATGCAACCGCTCGAGGAAGCCGGCGAACAGCTCGCCATCTCCCGCTTCCTCCGTCACGAGGCCGAGCTTGGCCCGCGACCCAGCGAGGTGGTGCCGCTCGAACCGCGCCGGAAACGTGTCGAGCACGCCCCGCATCGCCTCGAGCACCGCCGCATCCGACTCCGGCACCAGCGGTAAGAGACTTTCGGCAAGCCGAGCCAGGTTCCAGTGGGCGATGCCTGGCTGGTTGGCGTAGGCATACCGGCCGTGGGAGTCGATTGAGCTGAACACGGCACCAGGATCGTAGGCGTCGAGGAAGGCACACGGCCCGTAATCGATTGTCTCCCCCGAGACCGCCATGTTGTCGGTGTTCATCACACCGTGCACAAACCCCGCGAGCAGCCAGCGGGCCAGGAGCGCCGCCTGCCGCTCGACAACAGCCTCGAAGAACGCCACCGGCCGCCCGGCAGGCGGAAGGTCGGCCAGCTCCGGATCGTGCCGCATGATCGCGTGGTCGAGCAGGGCTGCGAGGGTCTCCCGATCTCCGACCGCGGCCGCGTACTGAAAGGTGCCCACGCGGATGTGGCTGGCCGCAACGCGGGTGAGCACCGCCCCGGGAAGTGGCGTGGCCCGCATCACCGCCTCGCCGGTGCGGGCTACGGCAAGGCTGCGGGTGGTCGGGATGCCCAGGGCGTGCATCGCCTCCCCGATCACATGCTCGCGGAGCATCGGCCCGAGCGCCGCCCGGCCGTCGCCGCCGCGGGAGTAGCGGGTTCGGCCGGCTCCCTTGAGCTGGATGTCTACCCGGCGGCCGGCGGGCGTGAGCTGCTCGCCGAGGAGGATAGCTCGGCCGTCGCCAAGATTCGTGAAGTGTCCGAACTGGTGCCCGGCGTAGGCCTGAGCGATCGGATCGGCTCCCGGAGGCAGTTGGCTGCCGGTGAACACGCCCGCCCCCATCTGGGCCAGGATCCCGCGATCAAGGCCAAGGTCATCCGCCAGCGGCCCGTTGACGAGCACAACCGCTGGGGCCTGCGCGGCCGTGGGCAAGGTCCGCGTGAAGAGCGGTTCGGGCAGCCGCGCATACGAGTTGTCGAACCGCCAGCCCGCATCCGCGATCGCTCTGTTCATGCCCCGGGCTCCCGGATCCCTGCCGCCGTGTCTAAAGAAGTGAGAACCAGCTTACGGTTCCCGCGATCAACAGCGTGTAGGTGAGCGGGAAGGCCCAGCGGCAGACGCGGTCGAGCCGGACGGCCGCGGTTCGGCGGCCGGCCCGCATCAGGGAATTGGCGAACAGACTCTCGGGAATCGTCGCCGACATCGTCAGAAATGAGACGAGCAGGAGCGAGTCGGTGAAGGTGAGGTATGACATCCGCGGCATGTCGTCGAGGACGACGAACTGGTAGGCAACGATCGTCAGGATACCGATGAATGAGACATTGAGCCGGTCCGCGAGCGACTCGCCGTTGATCCAGAAGATCGACCAGATCATCGAGACGATCACGAGGAGCGGGAACAGCATCTGCCAGACGAGCTGCCAGCTCCGCCGCTGGAGGTGGATCGTCGTCACCATTCGAGAATAGTTGTTCTGGCCAGACCCCACGGCCATCGACATCTCGTCAACCACCATCCCGACGTGCTTGAGCTGCCAGCCTGCCACGTTGACATCCTGCTCACGGCGGACGTAGTCGTCGGTGGTGCCGGCGAGCTGCTGGTTGACCTCGAGCACCACCTGGTCAGTAGTGTCGGTAAACGCCAGGAGCGAGGCCCGCAGCCGCTGGGTGTCGAACGGATAGGCATGCAGGGCCATCGGAGTCTCGAGCTGCGCATGTCTTTGCGCGGCGTATCGCACCCGGCCGTCGGGAAACACCTCGATCTTGATCGCCTTTGTATCGCCGCGGCCCACCTCGTTGAGGATCATGAGCTGCGGCCACCAGCCCCTGAACACCTCGGCAAACTGATACTCGCCCTGAAAGAGCTTGCGGTCGGTCCCCTCCGCCTCGGCATCGAAGGCCAGCCGCGGATCGTTCCACGTGGCGAGGATGGCCACTTCGGCCTCGAACGACTCGTTGACGTCGTCGATGTCGATCACGTCAAGAATCACGATCGCACACTGGACGCGGGTGGGGCTGGCCGGCGGGTTTGGCATCCCCGCGTCGATCGCCTGGGCCTGCCGGCTCGCGGCAACCACCGGGAGCACGACCGCCAGGAGCACGGTTGCCAGCCACCAGACCGCCGGCCGCCGTGCCCGTCCATCGACCGCCGGCTCACGCCGCCCAGGGCGAAATGGACGATCCTGATTCGGTCGATGATCCGGTTCAGGTTCCGCACGATGAATTGAAAACGTGAACTGCCACATGCCGGGAGCATATCGGGAAGCACTCGCCCGCCGCGCTCCCGAATCGGCCGAAAAAACCGGTCTTTCTTGGGGACTGTCCCCGAGGCGGGGACTGTCCCCGTTTCCTGCGCAGCACGATCCCACCGCGGGTGGTGTGGCGGTCTTCGTCCTTGCAGATCAAGACCCGCATCCCGAGCGGCTCCACGAACCCGTCCATCAACGAATGTTTCTCGAGCCGCGGCGTGTCATGGGGCTTGAACGGCGTAGAACACGCTTTCCCACTTCACCGGCATGTGGTGGCCGAAGAATAGCCGGTAACCGGGGTGGGCTGCCAGGATCAGGCGGGGGATTTCCCAGAGATGCTCGGCGCGGTGGTATGCCGAAACCGCCAGCCGGGGGCGATGCTGCGCGATGATTCCACGCGCCCCGACCAGGGCGTCGGGCTCCGCCCCCTCGATGTCCATCTTGACGAAATCGACCCGGGTGAGCGATGACTGGGACACGTAGTCGTCGAGCGTGATCTGGTCGTACGCGTCGACCTGGAGGCCGCCCGGTGAGATGCGATCGACGTCGCTCGTGCCGCCCGTCACCTTGGCTGTCATCGCCCCGACCGCCGCCTGCACGGGCCGGAGGACGCCTGCGAGGGCGGGATTGAGCGCCGCTTGGTGGCGGCAAAACCGCAGGTGAAGCGGAACCGGATCGAAGAGGTGCACAGCCCCGGTCGGCCCGACGACCGCCGCGAACAGGGCGGCGAATTCGCCGATGCAGGAACCGCAGTCGAGCACCACGTCGGTCGGCCTCGGCCCCAGCGCAATGCCTTCGCGAACCGGGACGTACTGCCGGAAGGCGTTGCAGAGCCCGATCTGCATGGCGGTGGTCACCACCTGAGCCCGCTCGTTCGACTCCGCCACCGAGACCTCGAACAGTTCGAGCGGGAGGCCGAGATATTCGGAAGGGAGATTCTCGTGCTGGAATGGGACGCGGCGGTGGATGGTCAGCCAGTCGGTTGGCTCCTGACGCGCAAAGCGGCACCGGGCCGGCCCGACGCAGCGGAGCACAAGATGCAAGTCGAACAGCGATCGGCTGGCGTCGTCGGCCAGTTGCCGCCGCACCTCCCACAACGGCTCGGCATGCGCGGCAAGCCACTCGGCGGAAAAAGGCTCGCCGGCAGCAGCGGCCGCTGCCGCCCGCGGTCTGCGGGCGGCGAACCAGGCCCAGTCGAAACCCGTGTCGTCTTCGGCGAACGGCCGCGGGGGCCCGGCGGATGCGATCCGAGACAGAAGGTGGTCGAGCCAGGCAGGCCTCGCAGTCACGTTCAGCCGCCTCCCGCCGCGATCTGCGAATACGCCTGGGCCACCCAAGCCCGCACGGCCTGGCCGCCGATCACGGCATAGGGCACCCCCGCCGCCTCGAGGATCCCCACCGTCTTTCGAAGTCGCTCGTTGACTTTTTCCACGGCCCGCTCCATCCGGTTTCAGAGTTCGCCGCCGGTGATCGTGAACTCGACCATAACGGATTCCAGAGAGCGACTCCTGACTTCAACCGAACATCTTGAAGCATACCCCTGGACGAACCTGCCCGCGAGCCGAGCGTCGATCGTTCAGATCGGCCTGTCCTGCTCCAGCACCTCGCAAGTGCTGCATCCCAAAAATTGTGTACTGATGTTTCCTTTTGCCGGCCACCCGCCGAACCGAATGACAGCGAGGCGATCGGCGCGATCCAGCCGAGCATCCTATTGCTCGGCGGCACACGGCAAGCCGGGGTGTGCCGGCTGCGATCAGGCTGCCCACGGAAAGCACCGACGGCCGCTGGTCGCCCTGGTAGATTCTGGTGTGCGGCGGATGGACCGACATTCGCCTTGAAGCCCGTAGCCAAGGGTCGACCCGCCATGCTCAGTCAGGAAACCCTCGAACAGTATCGCCGCATGACCGGCATCGAGCGGCTCAAACTCTCGCACAAGATGCCGGAGGAAAATATCCCCGCATTGTTTGTCGGTTCGCCAGAACTTATCGCGCGGCGATTCGAACTGCTCAAACGCGAGAACGATGCCCGCAACCACAACATGCTGACTGCGATCGCCCGCAGCCGAAAGCAGCCGTGAGCGATCTCGTTCGGACACTGCACGACTTTGCCGCGCTGTTCGACCGGCTGGAGGTGCCGGAGCAGTTCATGGCTGGCCGGGTCGATACGGTGGCCGGTATGCCGCTGGTGAAGTTTTGACTGGACATCATCGATCGGGGGATCGACGTCGACATGTTCCTGGCGGAATCCGGATATCAGCAAGCGCTGATGCGGCGTTGGACGAAGGAGCTTGGCGTCGCGGAAAGGCTCGAGGAAGTGTTGGCGTCGCGGCCGTAGGAATCTTGTGTTCGCGGGAAGCTGTGAGGACGCACGAGCGACAAGTCACCTGTGCACGTGATCAAGCGACTGCTGTGCGCTGCCGCAGGCATCACCGAGGCTGCCAACACACCCACAGCCGCCTGCCCGCGGCTCGGCGCGGGCCGTCACGGCGCTGGCGAAAAGGCAACGTCAGCAAGCAACGGGAGGCCATGAACGGCGGGCATGGGAACGACGGTCGCGTTACGGAAGGCTGCTGCGACACGCATCAAAAGCCCCGCTCCCCGCCACCACTGGTTTGCTTAGCCAGTTGGCGCCGCGTTTCCGGTGCCGGCGGTGGGCGACGGCGGCAAGGCCGGGGCCGCCGGCAGACTTCACTCATCGATCGGTCAGCCGCTTGAGAATTTTCCGGGCCAGAGGTTCCTTGATCTCTCCATGCCGCAGTATCACTTCGACAACACCCGTGGCAGGATTGATCCAGAGCGAATGAGAACCGCCCTCTCGCTTGAGATGGCAGCCTGCCTGCCTCAGGCGGCGCTCAAGATCACGACGCTTCATTCGATGGTCACGGTGTCCCGGATGACGTCGTCAGGAAGCCCGCGGAAGACGTCGGCGCGACGGTCGTCCAGCAGAAGCTCAATAGCCTGCTTGAGGCTTTCCTTTGCCTGCTCGGGCGTCTCCCCTTGGCCGTTCGCTCCCGGGATTTCCGGGCAGACCGCCCAATAGCCTCCCTCTGGCGCGGGCTCGATGATCGCGGTGAACTCGGCCTTCATGGAATCGACTCCCTCGGCTGTCTGTCAATCAATTTTGCGGCGTTATCCAATGAGCGTATCAACTGCGACCCTCTCGCTCGATGGTAACTGGTGGTGGGCTAGGTTGATAACCTGCCGCAGCTGGGGCGGGATTTGGCAGACTCCAAGTCCGCCCCGCGCCGCCGACGGGCCAGGGCGGCCAGGGCGGCGAGGCCGGCGGCGGTGAGCGCGAGCGCGGCCGGCTCGGGGACGGCGGTGATCGCCACGAAGGTCTGCGAATTCAGCGAAGGTGTCGTTCGATGTCCATACTTCCGTGGAAGACACCGAGCACCTCGATACCCTTCTCATCCACGATGAGGTAGGCGATCCGATAGTGACCGTACGATGTCTCTCGAACCTCACGTTCGGCTATCGGCTCATATCGCTGCCCGAGTCGAGGATGCTCGCGAAGCAACTGGACCTTCTCGTAGATTCCCCGCACGACATTCGAAGCAGCGGCGGGATTGTTCGAAGAGATGTATGCGTGAATGCCTTCAAGGCACCGCATCGCCTCGAACGTCTATCTTATTTGCACCACGATTCAATCGCCTCGGCGACTTCGGCTGTGGCATGTGTCCGCCCCGCAGCGCTGTCATCAAGCCCCCGTTGAACCATGCGGACAAATGCGAGTTCCCGCAGGATCTCATCGTAGGTGCTGTCGTCCGGTTGCCTGCCAATGATCTCGATCATGGATTCCTTTGCTGGGCTCATGACGGCCTCCGATGGTCACGGGAAACTGAACCTGAGAATAAAGGATAGCCCGGTCAATGGCACTTCGGCGACGGTCTCCCGGCTGCCGAGCGCCTCGTGAGCCTCAGGGGGACCAGCCTGGGCGTCCGGAGACGGTTCCCCGAAACGCCGCTCACCCCTGCGATGGTGATTTTCTCGCCTCAACGCAGACCGTCTCCGAGTCTGCTGGTCCCGGGGCTTCGGGGCCGATCCGGAAGATCCTGACACATCTCGGCGAATCGCTCGAGCCGCCGCCGATCGCAGCCGCTTTGGGGCCCGCCCACCGACCGGGGCGAGTTCGTGCAGATCCATGACGATCGCGACGTCTTTCAAGCCTCGGATAGACGAACTGCCCGCGATCGATATCCACAGCCTCTGACCCCAGCCAGGCGGCCGGCAAGCCGCGGCGTCAGCCCCAGAGCCGCTCCGGGTAGTCGCCCGCGGCGACCAGCGTCCGCAGGCTCGCCTGCACCGCGGCCTTGTCCTCGGCGTAGGTCGCGCCGAACCAGGCCGAGGTCGTGGGGAGCACCTCACAGGTAGCCTGACCCGAGCGCACGAGGCTGCCGACCGAGACCGGGATGTAGCACTCGCTCTTGAGCTCCGAGCCATGCCGTGTCAGGAATTCACAAAACCCGGTCTCGAGTTGCGGGAACACCTGCGGTGTGAACCCCCACATGTTCATGCTCACCGGCTCGGCGCCGGTGAGCTCGACCGGGCCGTCGGCCCCGGCGCCCCGAATACCGCCCCCGGCCACGCGGCCCACGCCGGTGAGTTCCTGGATGTCGGCCAGGAAGCCGCAGGCATCGGTGCGGCAGACGCCCCGGGCCACCGTGCCGTGCTCGGAGAGCGTGCCGGCGAGCGTGAAGCCCACCATGGCATAGGCGGTCGACTCGGCAGATAGCGTCGCCAGTCGCCGACCCAAGACCGCGAACGAGTCACGGCCGTAGAAGTCATCGGCGTTGATCATGGCAAACGGAGCCGCAATGGCCCCGCGGGCAGACAGGACCGCGTGGGTGGTGCCCCAGGGCTTCTCGCGGCCGGGGGGAATCGCGAAGCCTGGCGGCAGCATCTCGAGCGATTGAAACACGAGCGCCGTCTCGATCCGGTCGACGAACCGGGCGACCACCCGCTCACGGAAGGCCTCCTCGAAGTCGGGCCGGATCACGAACACGACCCGGTCAAAGCCAGCCCGCAGGGCATCGAATACGGAGTAGTCGAGGAGCGTCTCACCCCCCGGTCCCATCGGATCAATCTGCTTGAGGCCGCCGTAGCGGCTGCCCATGCCGGCGGCGAGAACAAGGAGCGTGGGTTTCATGGCAGGTTTCCTGGCGGAGAGTATCGGCGGCAGGATACGGGATCAGGCGGTGCGGGCCTACCTGCTCTGGGCCTACCTGCTCTGGGCCCATCTGCTTTCAATCGGGCAGCGGACAAACACCCTAGCGCACAAACACGGGCGGTGCCGCAACAACGGCACCGCCCGTGAGTTGATCAGGAACCGGAGGGTCGCAGGCTCAGCCCGAGACCATCGCCTTGAGGTTCTTGAGCGGCCGCACGCGAACCTTCACGCTCGCGGGCTTGGCCGGACGGTCCTGGAGTTCGCCGGTGAAGGGATTCTTCACACCCTTCTGGGCCGGACGAGCCGGAACGGTCTTCCGTTCAATCTTTACAAGACCGGGAATCGCGAACACGCCGATGCCCGACTTCTTGAGCGCCTTGTGGATTTCGTCAGTCAGCGCCTCCATCACTGCAACCACGTCCTTCTTAGGAAGGTTCGTGATCTCGGAGACGCTGCGCATGATCTCCGTCTTCGTCATGGGCTTGTTACCGGACTTCTTCGCCATGGGCCAAAACCTCCAAAAAATGCCTCAGTCGTGAGCGGCAGAACCCCCGCCGCGAAATGGTCGACTTAACCCGCAAACTCGGCCACAATCGCCGAACGCGTCGGTGATTAGAGGGATTCGAGTCGAAATTGCAACCCTCGGAAGCGGAAAAAACACGAGGAAAAGCGGTTTTCCTCCCCCCGAAGGCGGCCGGAGCAGGGGGGTGGCCAGCCATGGCCCCCTCCGCGGACCCGGGAAAACAGCGGCTGGCGTACCGGTCCCGGACGAAATCCCGTCCCATTGCTACGATGCTCTTGTGGTGGCGGCAGGGCGGCCGTCTTCCAGCCGGCCGCCCCCGCGACCGCCCCCCGGTGACGGCCCCACAGGCCTTGCAGCCATGGCATTTCGCCCGCACCCGTCGCGAGACCCGCTCGGCCAGACGTGGTTTACCGGGGCGTGCTTGGCGGCGGCGTTCGCCTGGAGTGCGGTCTCGCCCGCAGCGGCTGCCCAGCCGGGAGCCAATGCGTTCGCGGCGGAAGAACCCCGCCGCGCGGATGAGACTGCCGAGGGAAACGAGCCTGCCGTCTTCCTCACGTCCGATCGCACGCGGGAACGGCAACTTGATCGCGCTCGGCGGTTGGCGGCGGAAGGCCGCTGGTCCGACGCGGCAGTGGCCTGCGACGAACTCCTGGGCAACGACCGTGATGCCTTTGTCGATGTCATGGGAGGCGACACGAACGGTCGGAGCATCCGCTCCGAGGCCGCCGCCATCGTGGCCGGGTTTCCGCGGCCAGGTCGCGATGCCTACCTGCTGCTGTTTCGAGCCCGGGCAGAGAAACGCTTGGCCGAGGCGATCGCGGCGGCTGATCAAGAGGGTGTCGTTGCCGTGGCCCGGCGTTGGCTCGCCACTCCCGCCGGACGGCAGGCGGCCGTTCTCACCGCGATCACCTCGCTCGAAGCGGACCAGCCCCTGCTGGCTGCCGCTTGGCTCGACCGGGTCGCCGCGTCTGGCGAGACGGGCGATCTCGAACCAACGCTCACGGTGATGCGGGCCTTGGCCCGGCAGCGGGCCGAGGATGAGGAAGCAGCCGCAGCGATGCTCGCCACCGCGGCCACCGCCGGCCGGGCCACGCTCCGACTGGCCGGCCGCGACATACCCCTGTCGGCCGCGGGCGCAGACGGCCGGGCATGGCTCGCCAAGCAGTTTGGCGAGGGCCCCGTCGAACCGCGGCGGTCCGGCGCTGACTGGCGTCAGCCGCGGGGCGGACCCAATCGCAACACCATCGTCGATGCCTCCCGGCCGCTGCTCGTGCCGCGGTACCGCGTGCCACTCGTTCGGCATCCCGACGAGGCCCGCAGGCTCGAACAACGACGCCGGGCGGCCTCCGACGCGGGCATGCCGCTCCTGCCGGCAGGCGGGCCGCTAGCCGTCGGCGATAGTCTCGTGGTGCAGACGCCGCTGGGAATCCTCGCGGTGGATTTCGAGAGCGGCAAGCGGGTGTGGCTCGAGTCGGCCGTGGCGGTCGCGGAGCCCGAGGATGGCGGCGACCCGGGCGACACCAGCAGCGACGGCCGGCTCTTCGAGGATGCCACGAGCGGCAACCTCTCGAGCGACGGCCGGCTCGTGTTCGCCGTCGAGGTTCCGCCCGCAGCGCTTGAAGAGACCAACCCGATGACGATGGAATTCGGCCGGGGCCTCGGCCGACAGCCTTCGTCATGGAACGGTGGCAACACGCTCACCGCCTACGACCTGGCAGCGGGGGGCGCCGTCCGCTGGCGGCTACCCGATCGGGCGGCCGGCCGCGACCCGGAGGGAACGGAGGGATCGAGCACCTGGTTTCTGTCCGCGCCGCTGGTTGTCGGTAACGAGCTGTATGTGCTAGTGGAGGAGGGGGGGGAAGTGCGGCTCGATGCGCGGGCCGCCGCAGACTCGAGCCTGCTCTGGCAGCAGCCGCTGGCCAGCTACGACGAGCGGGAGTCGATCATCAATTCCGAGGCCCGCGGCCGGCGACTGGCCGGGCTTGCGCCGGCGCTCGCCGACGGCGTGCTCGTGTGCCCGCTCGGTGGGGGCTGTGTCGTAGCCCTCGACGTCGCCACTCGCTCACTCCTCTGGTCCCATGCCTATGCCCGGGCCGGCACCGACGACGCAGGGGGCAGGGGAACCAGTCGCCCACTGGGCGAGCCGTATCCGGTGATCGCCGCGGGCCGCGTCCTTCTGAACCCATTCGATGGCGACGGGCTGGTCTGCCTCGGGCTGCGGGACGGCAAGCCGGCCTGGCCCGAGCCGCGCCGCGGCCGCTTCCGGGTCGCCGGCGTGGTGGGCGACCGCGTGGTCGTGGTCGGCGACGTTGTTGTCGAATGCCTCGATCTCGCCACCGGCCGCCGCAACTGGAAGCTGCCGCTGGCCGATGCCGGCCGCCCGAGTGGCCGCGGGGTCCTCACCCCCCACTCATTGCTCCTTCCTCTCGACACTCCCGAGGTCGTCGAGATCGGACTGGCCGACGGCCGGATCAAGCACCGCGCTGCGGCCCGGGGGGGCAGCGTGCCCGGAAACCTCGTGGCCCACCGGGGCGAACTGGTCTCACGGGGCGTCGATTCACTCGACGTCTTCCACCAGGAGGCGGCCCTCGAGTCGCGGATTGAAACAGCGACCCGCAGCGATCCTGCCACCCCGTGGGGAGCGTTCTGGCAGGGGCAATTGGCGATTGAACGCGGCGACGTCACGACAGGCCTCACACGGGTCACTGAGGCACTGGCGTCGGCTGCGATCCGCGTGCCGCCCGGCGGTCTGGCCGAGACGCTCGTGCGGGCGCTCGATCGTGATTTCGCTGCCGCCGCTCGCTGGGAGAGTGACACCACCCCGACCGACCGACCGGCGGACGTCTCCCGCAGGCTGGTCGACGGATTCCTTGAAAGCGGCGCGTGGACCCCGGCCTGGGAGGCCTTGTGGCCGCTCCTCGAGGCCGACCTCGCATTACCGGAAGAAACCGAGATCCGGACCTCAACCGACCCCTTCTTCGTGCTCACGGCCGATCGCTGGCTCCGCGGTCGGCTCGCACGACTCGTGGAAGCCGCCGACGAACCGCTCCGCCGCCGCATCGACGAGGCATGCCGGGAGCTCGTCGCGGGGGCGGTGGCCGACCCGGTGCCGGCTTCCCGCTACCGCCGGCTCGAGACGCTGGCCGAACGGCTCGGCAACCATAGAGCAGCGGCCGAATGCCGCCAGCAGCTGGCAACGCCAGATATCGGCACCGCTCGGCAGGCCTCGATCCGTGCCTCGCTCATCGAACTTTCGCAAGCCGATCGATCGCCGGAAAGGGGCGGCGAAACACCGGAACCGAGCGACCAAGCCTGGCCCCTGGGACGGGTCCGCCGCAGTCGCGCCGCGGCCGGCGACAGGGGCCGGCCAGCGGACGGACGGTTTCACCCCGTGCCGCTGCCCTTGGCCGGCGCCGGCCAGGGGGGAACGCCACTCCTCCAAGCAACACTCGATGCGACCCAGCGGCTCGTCATCACCGATCGCTTCGGCAAGCCCGTTACTGAGCCACTCACGATCGAAGGGATCGGACAGGAAGCGGTGATGCCCTGGGGAAACCGCACGTCGACGATCGAGGCCGCTGTGCTGGGCAGGCTGCTCGTAGTCCGTACGAAACTCGGACTGGCGGCCTATGACCTCGCGGCTGCCCCGGGCAGGGCCCGCGGACTCTGGCGCCGGGCCGACCTCGCAGCGACCGGCACCGAATTTGTCGAGGCACGCTGGGGGGGAGGTGTCGGGGGCCGCGTGGCCCGCGATGGCGGCATCCCACTGGGCATGCGGATCAGCGAACCAGAAGATGCCCCCCGTGGCGACGGCCGCGGGCTCATCGCCGTGCCCGACGGCGTGGTGGTGCCCGGACCGCGATCAGTTGCGGTCGTCGATCCCGTGACCGGCCGGATCGCGTGGGAGCGGCGCCGGCTACCGGCCGGGTTGGAGTGGTGCGTCGACGACCAGTTCCTCTGCGGCCTCACGAGTGACGGCCTTGGCTCGTTCGTGCTCTCGCTTGACGACGGTCGGCTCGTGCATCGTTTCGATGTGCCGCATCGTCGCCAGCGGCTGGCGACGTGTGGCCGAACAGTGGCGACTGTGCGGTCGATCGACGAACTGCCCGGCCGGTTTACCGCCCGTCGGGTCCGCATCGATCTGGTTGATCCCGCAGCCCGCGAGATTCGTTCGCTCGGCGAGTTTTCGGGCGAAGCCCGGGCTACGGAAGCCGGTCCCGGCCAGTTGGCGGTCATGGAGCCCGGCGGAGCCCTGACGCTGTTCGATCTGGCCGATGGCGACGTCGCGTTCCAGGTTCGGCTTCCCGACCCGCCGCGGCAGTTCGCACGGCTCATCGTGCAATCCTGGCAGGACCGGTATCTCGTATTCGCCGGGGCTCCGGACGAAGGCGAAGAGGCAGGCGACATTTCGCCCCTGCAACACTTGATGCTGTCGAGCCCGGCTGCGGCGCCATTGTCGGGCCGCCTGTGGGCAATCGGCCGTACCGATGGGCAGCCGCTGTGGCCGGCGCCCGCCGTGATTGAGCGGCATTGTCTGCACACGTCCCAGCCCCCGGGCCTGCCGGTACTCACCTTCTGCCGAATCCTCCGGGGGCGGGGCGAGCGAGAGACGACTTTTCTCAGTGTCCTCATGCTCGACAAGCGGACCGGCCACGCCGTTGTCGAGGATGACCGCGTCCCGATTCAGGCCGTCGCGTTTGTCGGCTGCGACGTCGCCGGCGACCCCGAGAACCACACGATCACGATCGCCGAGCCGATGGGCGGGACCGTGCAGGCACTCCTCACCTTCACCGGCGAACCGATCGCCCCACAGCCGCCGTTTCGGGGACGGGGCCGGGCTGTCGCGGGGCCCCGGGTGCTCGACAACCTGGAACTCGACGCCGACGGCGTTGAGCGGGGGCCCCGCGGAATCCGCAGACCGCCGGCGGAAGTCCGTCCCGGTCCGGCCTTCTTCGATCCTGAGGAATTTGAGTAATTCGATGCCGATCCTCATGCCATCGCAGACGCAGCCGCAGACACGGACACTGACCCAGACGCGGCCGCGGGCAGCCTTCGGTGCGGTCGCGATCTTTGCGTTCGCCGCGATTTTTCTGCTCGTGACGACAACGGCCTGCCCGCCGCTCGCCGCCGCGGCGCCGCCGAGCACTGACGCCGTTGTGGCCGGCGGGCTTGAATGGCTCGTGGCGAAGCAGTCCCGCCGCGGCAACTGGGCAGCCAACGAGAGCCGCTACCCGACCGCGATCACCGCACTCGCCGGCACGGCTCTCTCGATGGAGGGCTCGACCACCTCCCAAGGCCGCTACGCCGAGCCGATCCGCCGCGCCGTCGACTACCTCGTGAGCCGGGCCCGGCCCAACGGCCTCATCGGCGACCCACGGGGAGACGATCGCTACACCTACGGCCACGGCTTCTCGATGCTCTTCCTCTCACAGGTGCTCGGGGAGGAGGAGGACGAGCGGCGGCGGGAGGAACTCGTGGGCGTGCTCACCCGGGCCGTCGAGTTTTCAGGCCGCGCCCAAACGAAGGACGGCGGCTGGGGTTATGTCAGCGCGAAAGACGGCAACGACTTCGACGAGGGCTCGACCACGATCACGCAGGTGCAGGGGCTGCGGGGCTGCCGCAACGCCGGGATCCCCGTGCCCCGCGAGATCATCGACCGGGCCATCGCCTACATCCACGCCTGCACGCTGCCCGACGGCGGCGTGCAATACAGCTCCAAGGGGGGCGGCGGACGGCCGGCGATCTCCGCGGCCGCGATCGCTTGTCTGTTTAACGCGGGCGAGGAAGACGACACCCACGTGCCGCGGATGCTGGCCTACGCCGAGAAACACCTCGGCAGCATCTCGAACAACAGTTTCGGCCACTGGCACTACGCGCATTTCTATTACTCCCAGGTGATGTATCGTGAGGGGGGCCGGAAGTGGGAGGCCTACCGCGACCAGGTGGAGCGGCGGCTTGTCTCCGAAGCCCAGCGTGACCGGGCTGGCTTCTTCTGGCCGCAGGGCTACATCGGGCCCGCCTACACCACTGCCACCAATCTCATCATCCTCCAGTTCGACAAGAGCACGCTGCCGATCTACCAGCGGTAGCGGCCCCGCCCCCGGAAGCCTCCATGAACCCCCCCGCCGCCCCGGTGCTCGATCGCCTGCACGCCGCCCACGACGCCATCCGCGAGCAGCTCTCCCGGGTCATCGTGGGGCAGGGAGACGTGATCGAAGAGCTGCTGATCAGCCTCTTCAGTCGCGGCCACTGCCTGCTCGAGGGCGTTCCCGGCCTCGCCAAGACACTCCTCGTGAGCACCCTCGCCCGCAGCCTCGACCTCTCCTTCTCGCGGATCCAGTTCACCCCCGACCTGATGCCGGCCGACATCGTCGGCACCGAGGTGCTCGAGGAAGACCGGGCCACCGGTCAGCGGGCGCTGCGGTTTCTCGAAGGACCGCTGTTCGCCAACGTCGTGCTCGCCGACGAGATCAACCGCACGCCCCCCAAGACGCAGGCGGCTCTGCTTGAGGCGATGCAGGAGCGGCACGTGAGCGTCGGCCGGATCCGCCACGCGCTGGTCGATCCGTTCTTCGTGCTAGCCACCCAAAACCCAATCGAGCAGGAGGGCACCTACCCGCTCCCGGAGGCACAGCAAGACCGCTTCATGTTCAAGGTCTTCGTCCGCTATCCCTCCTTCGACGAGGAGTTCGAGATCGCCCGGCGGACAACCGGCCTGCCCTCCGAGGAGCCCCGGCCGGTGCTCTCCGCCGCCGACATCGTGGCGCTTCAGATGGGAGTGCGGGCGGTGCCGGTGAGCGACCACCTCGTGCGGTACGCGCTGGCCCTCGTGCGACAGACGCGAACCGGTGAGCCTGGCGTGCCCGACTTCGTTTCCGACCAGCTCGTCTGGGGCGCCGGGCCGCGGGCGGTGCAGTTTCTGATCGTCGGGGCCAAGGCCCGGGCGGTTCTTCGGGGCCGCAGTCACGTGGCGGCCGAGGACATCCGCGCGCTCGCCCCGCCGGTCCTACGGCACCGGATCGTGGTCGGTTTCACCGCCGAGAGCGAAGGCGTCACACCCGACGCGATCATCGAGCGGATTGTCGACGGCACTCCCACGCACGAGGATGCACTCGCCCGTGATCCAAGGTTCCAGACGATATTTGCGTCCTGACGCGGTCGCCCGCATCGCCCGGCTGGAGCTTCGAGCCCGGTCGGTCGTCGAGGGCGTGCTGGCGGGCCTCCACAAGAGCCCCTACAAGGGGCAGAGTGTGGAGTTTCTCCAGCACCGCGAGTATGTCCGCGGCGATGACCTCCGACGGGTCGACTGGAAGGTGTGGGGACGGCAGGACCGGCTCACCGTCAAGGAGTTCGAGGAGGAAACAAGCCTGCGGCTCTCGCTGGTGGTGGACGGCTCGGGGAGCATGGACTACCTCGCGGCCGCGGGCCGGCGGCCCACAAAATACGACCAGGCCGCCACGCTCGCCGCCAGCCTCGCCTGGCTGGCTCTCTCGCACGGCGACGCGGTCGGCTGCGGCGTGTTCGACGAGCGGCTCCGCGGCAACGTGCCGGCCCGCACCCGCCGCAGCCAGCTCGGCGAGATCTGCGAGGTGCTCGAGGCTCCGCGAAACGCCGGCGAGAGCGACTTCCAACCGGTGTTCAGGCGGCTCGCCGAGACGCTGCCGCGGCGGGGCATGGTGATCATCGTGTCCGATCTGCTCGGCGACCGGGAGGGCATCCTCCGCGGGCTGCGGCTCCTGGCGAAGCGGGGCCACGACCTGGCGATTCTCCACGTCATGGACGACGACGAACTCGACTTCCCCTTTGAGGGCCCGACCCGGTTCGACGGGCTCGAACTGCCCGCTGAGCTGGCCTGCAATCCGCGGGCCCTGCGGGCCGGCTACCTCGAGGCGCTCGAGGCCTTCCTGGCCGACGTTCGCCGCCGGGCGGGGCAGGTGCGAGCCGACTACACGCTCGTCCGCACGAGCGAGCCCCCGGAGGCGGCGCTCGTGCGGTTTCTGGCCCGGCGGACGCGGCATACGCCACGGGCGGTCTGACTGATCAAAGAGCGTAAACTCAAGGGATGCAGCCAATTTCCCTCCTGATGCGAAGTAAATTTTTCCAGGCCCGGCCTCGGGCCTGGAGAGAGCGGGGCATGCCGCCTGTGTCTGCGGGCCTGCCGGGATTTGCCCGGGTCGGATGGGTTGCCGTGACACATAAAAGCCCCCGGCGCGAGCCGGGGGACTGTGACGCGGCGTGCCGTTTAGCGCTCCTACGCCGAAACGCCGCGCCGACTCCTGGTCGACTGGCTGGCGTAATCCCCTTCTCCCCCGCTGTCCCCGGGCTCGCGCCCAGGGGCTTCTATCAATCCCCGAGCGCCAGGATGCGTGTGCAAGCAATCCCCTTCTCCCCCGCTGTCCCCGGGCTCGCGCCCAGGGGCTTCTATCAATCACCGAGCGCCAGGATGCGTGCGCAAGCAATCCCCTTCTCCCCCTGAACCGGCCCCGAGTTTCCCGCACGATGCCCGCGTTCGACTTCATGCCGCTTTTGTGGTGGGGCCTACCGCTGGCGGCGGCGCCGCTGCTCATCCACCTCATCAATCTGCTCCGGCACCGACAGGTGAAGTGGGCGGCGATGGAATTTCTGCTCGCGAGCCAACGGAAGTACCGCACCCGCGTGCTGCTGCGGCAACTGCTGCTGTTGGCCCTGCGGACGCTCGCCATCGCGGGCATCGTGCTGGCACTGGCCCAGCCCCGCTGGCGGTCGGCGCTCGGCAGCTTGTTCGGCGGCGGGGCGAGCCACCTCGTCGTCCTCGATGACAGTTATTCAACCGCTGATCTCGCAGCCGACGCCGCCAGCGGACCAGGACCGGCCTTTGACCGCGGCCGCCGTGTGGTCGAGCGAATCGCCAGCGATCTGGCCGCCACGCCGGGCGCTGAGTTGACCGTAGGGCTCATCTCGCAGCTGGCCCGCGGTGACGACGGCGTGCCGGCGGGCCTGGCTCGCCAGGAGGTGTCGGCCGCGGCTGCCCAGCGGGTGCGGGACGAGCTCGCACGGATGCGGGGCTCGTGGTCGGCAGCCGGGCCGCAGGAGGCGCTCGCCCGGGCTGCGGCCTCACTCACCGAAGGCGGCGACGCCCCCGGCACGGTCTGGCTCGTGAGCGACTTCCGGACCCGCGACTGGCGGGGCACGGAGACGGTCGAGTCGCTGCGGCGGCTCGCCGATGCGGGCGCGGCAATCCGCCTGGTCGACTGCGGCGTGGACCCGCCGCCGACTGGCAATCTCACCATCGAGCGGCTGGAGATGGTCGGCGGGGTGCCGGCGGCGGGCGTGCTTGTGCCGCTCGAAGTCGAGGTCCGCAACGACGGCGGCGAGCCGGCTCGTGACGTGCTCGTTGAGCTCCGCGAGGACGGGGGTGTGCGGCCGGCCCTGTCGCTTGCCGAGATTCCGCCGGGGGGCAGCGTGACGCGGCGGTTTGACGTCCGGTTCTCGCAGGTCGGCAGCCACACGGTCGAGGCCCGGCTCCCGGCCGATATCCTCCCCGCCGACAACGCCCGCAGCTGCGTGATCGAAGTCGTCGATCGCATCAACGTGCTGCTGGTGGCCGACGACCCCGGCGGGAGCGGCCGCGACGGCGACGCTTTCTATGTGAGTGCGGCGCTCGCCCCGGGGTCGGGAGCGCCCACCGGCCTGGCACCCCGGATCGAGTCTCCCGCGGCGATCTCGGCCCTCGACCTGTCGGCCTTTGACTGCATCTGGCTTTTGGACGTGGAGCGGCTCGACGCCGCGGCAATCGCGGTCCTCGAGGCCCATGTCCGCGGCGGCGGGGCGGCCGTCTTCTTCTGCGGCCCGCGGACCCGGGCCGACGTCGTCAACCAAACACTCCATCGTGGCGGCGCGGGGCTCTTTCCCGTGCCATTGGCCGGCTCGGTCGAGGTGCTGCCTGGCCCGGCCCGCGTGCCCGATCTCGTGGTCGAGGATCACCCCGTCGTGGCCGTCCTCTCAGGGCAGCGAAATCCACTGCTCGACGCGGTGCGGATCGACCGGATCATGGCGGTCGAGCGGGGCTTCGATGAGGAGGGTTCGTCGGGGCTAAGGCGACTGCTCTCGCTGCGGACTGGCGGTCCGGTGGTGGTCGAGCGTCCCTTCGGACAGGGGCTCGTGGCCACGGTCCTCACAACAGCCGCCCCGGCGTGGAACAACTGGGCTCGGGGCAATCCCAGCTGGGTGGTCGTGATGCTCGAACTCCAGAACCACCTCGCCCGCACCCGCCGACGGGTCGAGAGCCTGCGGGTCGGGGACGAACTCGTCGTCGATCTCGAGACCGGGACCGACGAAGCGGAGGTGGACTTCCTCGTGCCCCCGGAGGGCACGCTCGTGCGGCAGCTCGCCGAACTCCGCCTCGGGCGGCTCGAGGCCCGCCTCCCGACCGCCGTGCCCGGCACCTACGCGGCCCGTTGGCGGCGGCTCGATGGCCGGGAGCGGGAACGGCTCGTCGCCGTCAACGTCGACCCGGCCGAAGGCCGCCTGGAACGGGTCGGCAGGGAACGGCTCGAGCGGGCGCTCGCCGGCATTCCCTTTCGCTACGACCGGGCCGAGTCGCTCGAGCCCGACGCCGAACTCCTCGCCGGCGTGCCCCTGGCCCGCCCGCTGCTTCTGGCGCTCGTGGCGATCCTCGTGGCCGAACAGCTCACGGCCGTCGCGGCCGGTTATCATGCCCACTCGGGTCGTCCTGGCCGAGGCTCGACCGCACCCGACATCCGCAACGCGGCGGTAAGCCGCCGGGGCGGGTGAAGATTCTTGTCCCGAGGAACTGCCGGGAAGCCTGAGGCGAATGCCCTTTGGGCAATCGCGAACAGTCCCAGTGATCGTCCGGAATTCCTTCGGCCCACGGCTCGGGGTAATGGCCAGTGTCTTGTCTGCTCGCCTTCATGATGCACCCAGTTGTTCTGCCGCTCGCCGCGTCGCTGCGGCACCGGTTCACGAGCCGGCTGCTCGACGGCTTCGACCAGTGGTGGCAGGCGCCGGCGGCGGTCATCGCCGTGGCAACGCTCGTGGTGCTCGTGATCTGGATGTATCGCCGCGACGCGGGGGATCTCCCGGGGCCGCTGCGGGGGCTGCTCGTTGCCCTGCGGCTGGCCGCGGTGGCGGCGATTGCCGTAGCCTGCCTCGACATCGAGCGGATCGCCGAGCGGGAGGTCGTGATCCCGTCCCGCGTGGCCGTGCTCATCGATTCAAGCGCCAGCATGTCACTGGCCGATGACACAGCGGACGAGCAGGCCACCCGCGGCCGCCACGCTCTCGAGATCCTCGATGAGCAGGGGCTGCTCGCGGCGCTCGCGGAGCGGCATGAGGTTTCGCTCTGGCGGTTCGACGCCGATGCCGAACCGCTCGTCACCCTGCCACGGAACGAGGCGGCCAACACTGACACAGCCACAACCGCCGGCGAGGCAAACACCTCCGCCACCGCGGCGCTCGAGTCACCAGCCGACTGGCGGGCCGCGGTAGCGCCGCGGGGCGCGGAGACGCGGCTCGGCGAGGCGCTCGCCACGCTCCTCGACCGGGAGCCCGGCGGTGGGCTTGCCGGCGTGGTGGTGCTCACCGACGGCGGCAGCAACGCCGGCCTCGACCCACTCGCCGCGGCCGGTCTGCTCGCCCGAGCAGGGGTTATTGTCGAGCCAATCGGCATCGGGGGCGACACGCTGCCGGCGAATGTGCGAGTGGCCGACGTGCTCGTGCCGGCCCGCGTCTTTCCCGGCGACGGCTTCGCGGTCACCGCCTATCTCCAGGCTCAAGGGCTCGAGGGGAAGCAGGTGCGGGTCGAACTCCGCGAGCAGCCGGTGGGCGACGCCGCAGGGGGTAGCGAGCCCAAGCCCACGGCCGGGGGCCGGCTTGTCGACACCCTCGAAGTGCCGCTCGCGGCCGACGGAGAACTCGCAGTCGTGCGGTTCGACGTGCCGGGTCTGCGGTCGCCCGGCAGCCGCTCGCTGGTGGTCCGTGTGCTATCACCGCCAGAAGACCGCACGCCTGCCGACGACGCGGCCGCCGCGGCCGTCGAGGTGGTGGAGCAGGTCACGCAGGTGCTGCTCATGGCCGGAGGTCCCGGCCGCGAGTACCAGTTCATGCGGAACGTGCTCCACCGCGACCCGAGCTTCGCGGTAGACGTGCTGCTCGGCACGGCGGCCGCGGGCATCTCACAGGACGCGCGGCGGATCCTCGACGGTTTTCCGCCGGCAGACGAATCGCTCGCCGCCTACGACGCAGTCGTGTCGCTCGACTTCGATTGGCGGTCGCTCGACCCCGCCGCGGTGACGCGGCTCGAGCGGTGGGTGGCCCGGCAGTCAGGCGGCCTGGTGCTCGTTGCTGGCGGCATCCATGCCGACACATGGCTGGGCGACAGCGGCACCACGCCGCTGCGTGGCCTCTTTCCGGTGGAGCTGCGGCGTCCCGGCCAGTTGCCGGTCGTGGCTGGCGGCGAGGAGGAGCCGATGCCGCTGGAGTTCACGCGGGATGGGCTCGACGCCGAATTTCTCTGGCTGGCCGCAGGCCGCGATGCCAGCCGCGGGGTGTGGGAGGAATTCCCTGGCGTCTATTCCTGCCAGCCGGCCAGCACCGCCAAGCCCGGCGCCACGGTCTACGCCCACGTCGGCCGGCCGGGAGCAACGGCTGGCGAGCCACGACGGATCTACCTCGCAGGGCAGTTCTACGGCGCCGGCAGCGTCTTCTATGCGGGCTCAGCCGAGCTGTGGCGACTGCGGTCGGTGGCCGACTCCGCCTACGACCGGCTCGTGGCCCAGTTGGTGCGGCACGTGTCGCAGGGACGGCTCTCGCAGGGCGCACGGCGGGCCCGGCTGCTCGTTGATCGCGATCGCCATCCGGTCGGCGGCACCGTCCAGGTGCGACTGGTCGTGGCCGACGAGTCGCTGTTTGCCGCCACGGCCAGCCGGCCGCCGAATTGCCGTGCCGTCGGGCCCGACGGCGACATGATCACGGTGCCGCTCGTCGCCGAGCCCGATCGGCCAGGCACGCTTCAAGGCTCGTTCGTGGCCGGTCGCGAGGGGAGCTGGCGGGTCGAGGTCGATCCCCTACCGGGCCTGGGCGACGAGCGATTGGTGCGGCGGCTCCAGGTGCAACTGCCCGACCGCGAACTCGCCCGCCCTCGGCTCGACCGCCCGCTGCTCGAACAGGTAGCGACGGCCACGGGGGGGAGCGCCCGCTTCCCGACACTCGGCGGCTGGACGGCTGCCGACACGGCCGCCCTCGTCGCCCGCCTGCCCGATCGCTCCCGGCGGGAATACGAGACCGGCTCGGCCGACATGCCCTTCAAGCAGCGGCTCAACACCTCGCTTGTAGCGGCCGCCTGCGGCTGCCTGTGCCTCGAGTGGATCGTTCGCCGCTTGGCGAAGCTTGCCTAGGAGCACCATCACGGTGGTTGATCTGGATGCTCACGAGCAGCTCCCCCGAACAGCAGTACGGAAGGCCTCGCAATTCCCCGGGCGTGTTCCGCCTGGTACGGGACAGCCTGTGCCCTGCTGGCCGAGCGAAGCCAGGCTGGCAATCATGTTGGGCACGGGTTGTGCGCATAGAAGCCCCCGGCGCGAGCCGGGGGACTGCGACGTGGCGTACCGTCCCGCGTTGCCACGCTGAAACGCCGCGCCGACCCCAGGCGGCATGGCCAACGGGATCGCCCTCGACCCCGCCGTCCCCGGGCTTGCGCCCGGGGCTTCTATGAGTCTCCGATCGCCAGGCGGCCTGGCCAACGAGATGGCTAGCGACCCGCCGTCCCCGGGCTTGCGCCCGGGGCTTCTATGGGGGAGAGGATCGCAATCCTGTCCGGCCCGTGCGGCCATACAAGCCCCCGGCGCTAGCCGGGGGACTGCGACGTGGCGTACCAATTGGACAAGAGCCAGGCCCAAGCGGCAGGCACACGCGGGGCGGCCTGGCCAACGAGATGGCTAGCGACCCGCCGTCCCCGGGCTCGCGCCCGGGGCTTCTATGTGGGAGAGGATCGCCAGGCATGCTGGAGCCTGCAACCGCCTTCTACCCCGCCGTCCCCGGGCTCGCGCCCGGGGCTTCTATGAGTCGCCGAGGCCCGCCGTCCCGTATGCTGAGTGTTCGATGACTTCTCTCCCCGATACCACCACGATCGAGTCGATCGAACGGCTCCTCGGCAGGCTCCGCCGCGAGGTGCGGATCTGGATCTGGGTGGAGTCGCTGGCAAGCATCGCGCTGGCCGCGGTCGTGATCGTGGCCGCTACGCTCCTTCTCGATTGGCTGCTCGAGCCGCCGGGCTGGGCGCGGGCCGCGGCTCTGGTGGCTGCCGGGGCGGTGCTCGCGTGGATGCTCGTGACCCGGTTGCTGCTTCGTCTGGGTACACCGCTCGCCGACCGGTCGCTGGCGCTCGCCGTTGAGCGGCGGCAGCCGGAACTGGGCGACACGCTCTCAACCGCGGTAGGCCTGGCCGCAGCGCCGCGGGGCGACGTCGATCCCGGGCTCGTCAAACAAACCACACAGGCGGCCGAAGCCCTCGTGGATCGGGTAAAGCCCGGGCGAATCTTTCGCCGGCGACGGCTCATCGGGATCGCGGTCGGAGGGCTTCTGGCCGCGGCCGGCCTCGCGGGCGGGGCCGCGGTCTGGCCCGACCTGGCAGGCATCTGGACCCGCCGCATGCTGCTCCTGGCAGACGAGCCCTGGCCCCGGCGTGTGCGGCTCGAGGCCGAGGGCTTCGTGGACGGCGTGCGGACGGTCGCCCGCGGCGGCGACGTCGAACTCGTTGTGCGGGCTGTCGCCGACTCGGGCCCGCCGCCAGAACTCATCGAGCTCCGCATCCTGGGCCGCGACGGCTGGCGAACGGTTCGGATGGGCACCCGCGGCGGCGGGGACGAGGCAGGGCAGGTCTTCGGGCACGTGCTCGAGAGCGTCGCCGAGGAATATCAACTCGAGGTCCGCGGTGGAGATGCCCGGCTGCGAGGACTGCGGCTTGCGGTTGTCGAGCCGCCGGCGGTCGCAGCCGCGACGGTTCGCTACGTTCTGCCTGGCTACCTCGGCGGGGGCGAGCGGCTGCCGCCGTTTTCACGGGTCGTGCCGGTGCCCCTGGGCTCGCAGGTCTCTGTCTCGTTCACCGCAACCAAGCCGCTGGCAGTCGCCACGCTCACCGCGCGGTTCGCCACCGCTGCCGGTGACGACGCCGCCGGGACGGTGCTCGCGGAAATTGCCGCGGCTGATCCACCGAACGCCATAGTCGCCGCCACCATTCCCGCGCTCGAGGCCGACGCGACGCTGACGGTGACGGCGACCGACACCGACGGCATCAGCGCTCGGGAACCATTTACGGTCGTGCTCGCGGCGGTTCCCGACGAGCCACCGGGCGTGGCCGTGCGGCTGGCCGACATCTCCCTGACGGTGACGCCGGCCGCACGCCTGCCGGTCGTGGGCACGCTCGCCGACGATCATGGCCTTGCCGCCGCGACGGTCGAACTCGCCCGGGGCGACGACACCTGGAGCCTGCCGATCGCTCGTATCCGCGGGGGTGAGCCGCTCGTGGAACTGCCGGCCGACGCCCCCGAGATCGTCTCCCTTGCGCCGCTTGGGCTCAACTTCGGCGACCGTCTCACTGTCAGCGTCACGGCCCGCGACACCTGCGGACTTGCGGGCGGGCCGAACGTGGGCACGGGAGACACCTGGCTGCTCGACGTGGTCACGCCGGAGGCGATGCAGGCCTCGCTCGAAGCGCGGGAGATCCTCCTGCGACGGCGGTACGAGGCGGCGATCGAGGATCTCGACCAGGCCCGCCGCGGCCTCGCCGGAGACGAGAACGCAGACCAGCCGGCAGACCAGCCGGATGCGGACGGCATGCGAATCGCGGTGGGCCGACTCGAGGAGGCTACCGCCCGGGCCGTGGGGGAGGTTGGGGAAATCGCGACTGCGTTTGGCGGGATCCGCAACGAACTTGATCTCAACAGCCTCCTCACCTCCGAACTCGAGACCCGGCTTGTCGTCCACGTGGCCGATCCGCTCGCCGGCCTGGCCGCCGATGGCCTTCGGGGCCTCGCCCCCACCTGCCGGGCTTTCCGCGGTGGCGAGGCCGCGGTGGGTGAGGTCGCTTCCCGGGCCAACGAGGCGATTGCGGCGTTACGGGGCGTGCTTGCCCGGATGCTGGAACTCGAGAGCTTTAACGAGGTGGTCGAGAAGCTGAGGGATGTGATCCGCACGCAGGAGCAGATCCGAGCGGATACGCTGGAGCGGCAGCGGCAACGTGCCCGCGAGGCGCTTGAGTCACCATGATGGAGCCTTACCGTCACATGCCGCTCGGTCGCTCGCTTCTGGTCCATATCAAGAGCAGGAATGATCCGGGCGTGGGGGGGTGCGGAGTGCCTCACCACACGATTGGTTCGCAGCCCGTCTTGCCATCCTTGCCCCGAACACGCCCCGCCCCCGTGATCTGGCTGTCCGCTTTCCGCTTTCGGCTTTTTGGATCCATCCGCCGGGCTGCCACGGTGGGCTGGGGAGCGGTTGTGTGTGGAATGCTCGCGCTGGCGGCCGGTGGCGTCGGCCGCGGCGAGCCCACGAAGCCGGCCGGCGGTGAAGCCGATGTCCTTGCCCGCCGCGAGGCCGAGCTGACACGCCAGTATGTCGATCTCGAGCGGTCGTTCCTCCGGCTGGCCGACGTGCTCGCCACAACCGACCCTCGCCGCGCCGCGGTGCTCCGCGACGCCTTTGACCAGGCCCGCTCCTCCGAGGTGGGAGATCGGCTCGGCCGGATCGTCACACTGCTCGAGGCGGGCCAACTGCTCAAGGCGGGCGCCGGCCAGGAGGGGGCGATCGAGCAGTTTCGAGAGCTGCTTAGTCTGCTCGAGGAAGGAGGAGGCGACCGCGGCCTGGCCGACACGAAACAGCAAGTGCGGGAGTTTCTCACGCGGGTGACGAAGCTCATCGCCCGTCAGCGGGACATCGAGGGCTCGACCGAGGCCGGGGGGGATGCCGACGACCTGGGCGACCGGCAGCGGAAGGCCGCCGCTGAAGCCGCGGAGTTGGCAGGTGATCTGGGCCGCTTCGCGCGGCGGGTCGACGAGTCACCGGCCGACGATGCTCAGCCGGAGGGCGACAAGCCGGCGGGAGAAAAAGCCGGCGACTCAAAGCCCGGCGACAGCGACTCGAAGCCGAAGCCGGGCGCGGGTGATTCAAAGCCCGGTGGTGACGAGGGGGGCGAGCCGGCAGCCGACGGAGAAGAGGACGGGCCGATCACCGGAGACGACGACGCCTCCCGGGCCCGCCGGACGCAGCGGCGGGTCCAGGAGGCCGAGAAGAGGATGCAGGCCGCCCGCGAAAAACTCAAAGACGCCACGCGTCGTGAGGCGCGATCCGAGCAGGAAAAAGCCGTCGAGGAATTGGAGACGGCTCGGGCCGAACTCGAGGAGATCCTGCGACAGCTCCGCGAGGAGGAGGTCGAACGGCTCCTCGTGCAACTCGAGACCCGGATCCGCCAGATGCTTCGCATCGAGCGGGGCATTCTCGCCGCGGCTGAGAAGCTCGCGGCCGACATGGCGATGTCGCAGCCGGAGAAGCGGATCGAGGGGGTGCGGATCGGCCGCGAGCAGGCGGAGGTGACGGCGGAAGCAGCCCGAGCGCTGACGCTCGTGCGGGATGACGGCTCGGCCGTGGCCGTTCCCGAGGCGCTCGACCAGGTGCACGACGACTGCGTGCAGGCCGCCGCGAAATTCACTCGAGGCGACGTCGGCCAGGCCACGCTCGGGCTCGTGGGAGACATCGTCACCGGACTCGAGGAACTGCTCGCGGCCCTCGAGAAGTCGCGGCGAACGGAAGAGGAGGACCGCCAGCAGGCCGGCGGGGCTGGGGGCCGGCCGGCGGAGCCGGGCGAACAGCCGCTCGTCGACAAGCTCGCGGAGCTCAAGATGCTCCGTAGCCTCCAGCTGCGGGTCAACAATCGCACGCAGCGGTTCTCGCAGCTGCTCGACGAGGGGACCGAGCGGGCCACCGAACCGGAGCTCATCGAGGCCCTCGGCCGGCTCGCCGAACGCCAGCGATCGATCGAGCGGGCCGCCCGCGACATCGTGACCGGCCGCACCGAGTGACGGCCCAGACAGGCAGGCGGCCGAAGTGTCGCCGCTTTACCCGTGCACGTCGTCGCCGTCCCCCGGCTCGCGCCGGGGGCTTCTACGGCCGCCAAACCGCTGACCCATGCCGTGACCCCGGCTCAAAAGCGGTATGATGCAGGGGATTCGGCATCTCCCTTGGAACCTCCCATGTTTCAGGCTGTGACGCTCTTCCTCCTGCTCGCCGCAGCGATTGGTGCGACGAAAAGTAGCTACGCCAGTGAGCCTGCGTCTGCCTTGCAGTTGCGAGACCCGGAACTCGCCCGGGCACCATCCTGGACCAAGCCGACGACGGCGGAGGTGCGGGAGCGGGCGGTTGCCTGGGCTAAGGCGCACGAGAACGCGGCCCAACAACCGGGCAGCGTAGACGAGATCTGGAGCAGGCCGGGGGTCAGCGACGACGTCGTCACCGCGGCGGTCGACACGGTGGCCCTTGTCGATCCCCGGGTGGCAGCCCTCCGCGACATGGCCTCGGTGCCGGGCGGGCCGGCCGTGCCGCCGGCCTGGGTCGAGTCGGCCGAGATGGCGGCGTTTCCCCGCGAGGCGGTGACGCTGTGGCTTGGCCGCGAGCTGGTGCGGCAGGGGCGATTCGACGAGGCGTTGCCGCTGCTTGCGAACCTCGAGGTCGAGACCGCGATCGACCCGGCGGGGCTGCTCTTCCACCGTGGCTGCTGCCAACACTGGCTGCTCGACCGGCAGGCGGCGGTCGATTCGTTCGACCGACTGCTCGAGCGGGAGACCGAGATTCCCGTGCGGTACGCGCGGCTCGCCCTGCTCCTGCGAGCCGACATCGCGGCGGTGGAGGCCGAATCACTCGACCACATCGCCCGCCGGATTCGCGACGTGCGGCGGCGGCTGGATCTCGGCCACGCAGGACCCGCGACCCGCAGGGTGCAAGACGGCGTGATCGAGTCGCTCGACAAGCTCATCGAAAAGGCGGAGCAACAACAGCAGCAGCAGGGGGCGTCGGGATCAGCCGGCGCCGGCGGATCGGGGCAGGGGGGTGCCGGGAAACCGATGGACGACAGCCGCATCGCCGGAGGCCGTGGTCCGGGCGAGGTCAAGAAGCGGGATCTCGGCGACGGCGACGGCTGGGGCAATCTGCCACCGCACGAGCGGGAGGCGGCGCTCCAGCAGATCGGCCGCGAGTTTCCCCCTCACTACCGCGAGGCGATCGAGCAGTATTTCAAGCGGCTGGCGACCGGGGAGGAGCGGTCCCCGTGAGATCGCGGCCCATCACCGCCGCCGCCATTGCCATCACGCTGTTCGCGGCCGCAGCCCATGGCGATGAGAGCCTCGCAGACGCCCGCGTCGAACTCGCCGACGGCACGGTAGCGCGGGGCATGCTCCTGACGATCGACGAGGAAACCGTGACGCTTGTGGCCGAGGGGGAGCGTCGTTCCTGGCCGCTGGCGAACGTGCGGCGGGTCGTGAGCGAGCCGGCCGGACGGGCCGCGGCGGCGACCGTGCAGGTGCTGCTCGCCGACGGCGGTGAGCTGACGGGAACCGACTTTCTCCAGGAGGGAGATACCGGCGTCGTGACGGTTGCCGAAGGAAGGATCGTGCTGCCGCTCGAGCGGGTGCGGAGCGTGGCCTGGATGGCAGCCGGCGACGAGCGGCCGGCCTGGCGGGATGGGCTCCCCGCGGAGCCGGCCGGCGACGTGGTTGTGGTCCGCCGCGAGGACGGCCCCGAGTACGTGGAGTGTGCGATCGCGGGCGTGGGCGCCGAGAGCGTCAGCGTTGTCCTCGACGGCGAGACGATCCCGGTGAAGCGGGCGAAGATCCTTGGCCTCGAGTGGCTGCGGGAGCCGGCCGAGCCGGCGGGGGGCACGGTGGTGCGGGTCGCGGGCGGGCGGATTCAGGCGGGCCTCGTTCGCTGGTCGGCCGAAGGCCTCGAGATCGACGGTTCGCTGCGGTTGCCGGCTCCACTCCTGCGGTCGATCGACTACGCCGCCGGCCGCACCGTTCCCTTGGCCACGCTGCCGCCGGAGCGGGCAGACGTCGAACCGTTCTTCGGCTCGCTGGCCGCGGTCGACGGGCTGGCTGCTTTCTTCGCACCGCGGTTCATCGCCGGCCCCGATGAGGACTCGCCCGGCACGTTGCTTGCGCGGCCGCGGACAGTCGCCACCTGGCGGGTGCCCGCCGACAGCCGACGGTTTCGGGCCGCGGTCACGCGGGATGTGCCCGTCTCCGCACCGGCCCGGGTCGAGTTCGTGGTGGCGATCGACGGCCGGGAATCCTTCCGCCGCCGGCTCGACGCGGCCGCCGTCGAGGACGGACCGATCGCGATCGACTGCGACGTCACCGGCGGGCGACGGCTCACCATCACGGTCGACTTCGTGGCCGGCGACATCGGCTGCGGGGTGCGGCTCGCGGAGGCGGCGTTCGAGAAATGATCCTCCGTGTGCCGCCGACGTGTCTCCAGACCCTTCTTGCCTGCGTTGCCGCCGCGTTGCTCGCGACGCCGGTTGTGGGTGTCGATCCGGTAGTGCTCGAGGCCGAGGCCCGGCGGGTCGAGGTGATCCGCGTTGCAACCGACACGGCGGTCGCGATCTTCGCCGGGAGTTCCGGCGGAGGCTCGGGGGTGCTCATCACCGCCGACGGCTATGCCCTGACCAACTTCCACGTGGTCCAGCCGGCCGGTGTGGCGATGACCTGCGGGCTCGCCGACGGCCGGCTCTACGAGGCGGTGCTCGTGGGGCTCGATCCGACCGGCGACGTCGCGCTCATCAAGCTCCTCGGTCGCGACGACTTTCCCTTCGCGACCCTCGCCGACAGCGACGAGGTGGAGGTGGGCGACTGGTGCTTTGCCGCGGGCAATCCCTTTCTCCTGTCGACCGACCTCGTGCCCTCGATCTCAGCAGGCATCGTCTCAGGCACTCACCGCTACCAGTTTCCTGCCGGCACGATCCTCGAGTATGCCGACTGTCTGCAGGTCGACGCCGCCATCAATCCCGGCAACTCCGGGGGTGGCCTGTTCGACGCAGCGGGGCGGCTGATCGGCGTGAACGGACGGGCCTCGTTCGAGAAACGCGGCCGCGTGAACGTGGGGGCCGGCTACGCCATCTCGGCCAACCAACTGCGGAACTTCCTCGGCTGCCTCCGAGGGGGACGGCTCTGCGACCACGCCACGCTCGGGGCGACCGTGGCCACCGCCGCTGACGGGCGGGTGGTGGTGTCCGACATCCTCGAGACCTCCGACGCCTGGCGGCAGGGGCTGCGGTATGACGACGAGATCGTGTCGCTGGCCGGCCGGTCTGTTCGCACGGTCAACGCGTTCAAGAACGTGCTCGGCACGCTGCCGGCGGGCTGGCAGGTGCCGCTCGTCGTTCGGCAGGGGGGTCGGCGGCAGGAATTGCTCGTGCGGCTCGCTCGGGTGCATGCGGCCGCCGAACTCGCGGCGATCGTGACCGCTGGGGCCGAGCAGCCGGAGGGGGCCGGGCCGGCGGCCGGCGAGCCTGAGTTGCCAGCGGCGGTCCGCGGCCTGTACGAGGCCCGCCCCGGGTTCACCAACTACCACTTCAATGTCGTCGAGCGGGACCGCGTGGGCCGGGCGATCGCCGCGGCCCGCGGCAAGGCCGGCAAGGGCCCCTGGGTGCTCGCCGGCCAGATGGAAGAGGGAGGGGAGTTCCGCATCGAGGTCTCCGACTCGCTGGCGGTGATCGACCTCCCCACGGGAACCTCCGAGCTCGATGCCGGTGGGGAACTCGACGCAAGCCCTGTGCCCCCGGGCAGCGGCGGACTGCTCGCCGCTCTCGTGGTCTGGCGGCGGATCGTGGTCGAGGGGCCGGCGGCGGTGGGCCGCACCACCTACTGGGGCAGGGCGCCGCGGGATCCCCGTGGGATCGATCCGGCCGGTGGCGACTTTGTGGACGTGCTCGAGACGGTGGTGGCAGGCGTCGAGGCCCGCCTCGCGGTCGATGCCGGCGGGCGGATCGTGGGCGTTGACCTCTGGACCGCGGCCGATGCCGATCCCTGCGAGGTCCGCATCACCGCGGCGGCCGATGACAAGGCCGGCAGGCCGGCCCGGCTCGAGGTCTGGCGGGGCAGCGAACGCTTCGGCACATTCCTCCTCGAAACCGTCGACCTCGGGGAGGTGACGCCATGATCCAGCTCCAGCTCCGGCTTTTGCTCCAGCTCGTGGTGGTCGGCGGCGGGATCACGGCGGTTGCCGCTGCGGCTGTCGCAGACACGCCGCCGCAACAGGTGATCGCCCAGGCAGCCCGCAAGGTGGTGAAGCTCTACGGCGCCGGCGGCCTGCGGAGTCTCGAGGGCTATCAGTCGGGGATTCTCGTCTCCCCTGACGGCCTGATCCTCACGGCGGCCAGCACCGTGCTCGACTCCGAGCAGATCGACTGCGTCCTCGACGACGGCCGGCGATACGTGGCCCGGCTTGTGGGCGTCGACCCGCGGCGGGAACTGGCGGTCTTGCGGATCGACGCCACCGATCTGCCAGCCTTCCCCCTGGCCGCCGCTGATTCAGTCGCTCCGGGCACGCGGGTGTATGCGCTCTCGAACATGTTTGGCGTGGCGGTGGGGGACGAGCGGGTCACGGTCCAGCGGGGCGTCGTCGCGGTGGTCGCGCCGCTCGAGGCGCGGCGGGGCGCCGCCGAAGCACCCTACCGTGGGGATGTCTACGTGCTCGACTGCACCACCAACAACCCGGGCTCGCCAGGAGGGGCGGTGGTCGATGCCCGGGGGCGGCTCGTCGGCATGCTCGGCAAGGAACTCCGCAGCACAGCCAGCGGCATCTGGCTCAACTACGCACTGCCCGTGACCGAACTGGCGGCGGGCAGCGACGCGGTGCTCACCGGCACGGCAGCAGCCGCCATGCCCGTCGATGCAGCCCGCCTCGACCCGCGGATCGTGGGGGCCGTGCTCGTGCCCGACCTGCTCGATCGCACGCCGCCGTTCGTGGAGTCGGTCGATCCCGGTTCTGCAGCGGCACGCGCCGGCCTCCGGTCCGACGACCTCGTGATCGCCGTCGGCGGCCGGTCGGTGTCGACGCGAGCCGCCGTAGAACAGGCACTCGGCGGGCTCGCCGTGGGCGATCCGGTGCGGATCACAGTGATCAGGGCAGGCTCGCTCGAGGAATTCGACCTCGGGCCGCGGCCGCCGGCCGGAGAACAGCCATGAGGCAGATGCTGACCGTGGCCGCGGCATGCCTGGCCGTCTGCCTGTCGCCAGGCCGGGTGGCCGCCGAGCCGACGACCGCCGAGGAGGCTGCCTTTCAAGCAGCTGTGGGGCGGGTCGCCGCGGCTGTGGTGCGGATCGAGCCTTTGGCGCTCACGGCCCGCGGTGATGGTGGCGTGGAGGCGGCGCCCGGCAGCGGGCCGGCGACGGGAACGGTCGTGGGCCCGGGCCTCGTGCTGGCGACCGCGTTTGCGATTCCAGACGACGT
>Ga0210003_1000239_pt1 | contig 48720 bp, 48 predicted proteins | sample LantaG_FD_182804 | JGI IMG/M metagenome (GOLD analysis project Ga0210003, IMG submission 182804) | Deep subsurface microbial communities from Baltic Sea to uncover new lineages of life (NeLLi) - Landsort_02402 metaG (SPAdes) (version 2) | ecosystem: Environmental > Aquatic > Marine > Oceanic >... | reverse complement strand
ATCCCCGGGACGCACCCTGATGATGCCCACCCGACAACGCACCCGCGCCGCCGAACGCGCCGCCCGCATCGCCTGGGAACGCGGCCTCAACGAAGCCCGCTGGGCCGCCGACCCACCACCCTTCTAGGGACGCGTCAGCCGCCGCGGTCAGGTATCGGTGGCGGCTCGATCGGATCGTAATGGCCGGCCGGTAGGTGGTCGGGGGGCTCGATCCGCAGCATGCGCGCGACCGGAACGTCGGTCGAGGAATGCAGGATGATCGACAGCGCAATTGTGACGGCGATCAGATCGAAGAGCTTCTCGCCGTTCGGCAGACCGGCCTGCAGGATCAGCAGGCCGTAGACCACCGACGCGAATCCCTTCGGGCCGAACCACGCGGCGGTCAGCCGCTCCGAACGCGGCATCGGTGTGCGGATCAGGGACAGCAGCATCGACGCGGGCCGCACCAGCAGGATGGCCATCAACGCCAAAAGCCAGCCCTGCCAACCCAGATGGGACATCCGATCCGGGGTGATCAGGGCTCCGAAAACCAGCAGTGCGGCGAACTTTGTCAGCTCGGAGAGCAGATCGCCGAACGGCTCGAAGCTCTCCGCGGCGACATGATCCATGGTTGCCAGTGCCGAGCCTGCGGCGAACGCGGCCAAGTACGGATTGGCGTGGGTTAAGTGACATGCGGCGTACACGATCACTGCGATCGCGACCGGACCCAGTGGCTGGAGTCGGGGTTCGGCAGTCAGGATCTTGCTGCGCCAGGCCAGTGCGACGAGTGCCGCTACACCGATCCCGATGGCCAAGCCGAGCACCAACTCCTCCAGGACGACACCGATGTGGGAATCCTCGTGCTGAGCCATCGCCAGAAAGATCAGCACGAAGGGCAGGGCGAGACCGTCATTGAGTCCGGACTCCACATTGAGGAGACGACGCAGGCGCAACGGCACATCGGTACGGCCCACCAACGCCGCGGCGAAAACCGGGTCGGTCGGAGACAGGATCGCACCGAGCAGGAACGCCGTCGGCCAGTCGAGGCCGACGAGATAGTGCGCGGGAACAGCGATCCCGATCATCGCCAGTGGCATGCCGATTCCCAGCGCGCGCCCGGACAGCCGCCACCCCTCCCGCAACGCGGGGACACTGGCGCGTTGTCCGTCGGTGAACAACACGGTGAACAACGCGATGTCGGCGAGCACTGCGACGATTCCGTCGTCGGCACTCAACTGCACCAGACCCAGCCCGCCCGGCCCGATTAGTGCCCCGGCGACGAGGAACAGCAGCGCCGTCGACAACACGGTGCGTGCGGCGACGCCGGACAGCGAGACACTGATCAGCAACATCACCCCGAATGCCAGGACGAGTACCACGTCGGACTCCCTCGCTGATCTGATCCCGGGGCCAATCGTGCCACCGCGGGTGGACGCACCCGGCAGATTCCGCCAACGCGGTCGCGGACTGATCTGTGCGTCTACTGTTCGGGGGTGAGCGCTCGACCCGACTACGTCGACTTCCACTTCGACGTCATGTGCCCGTACGCCTACCAGACGTCGCGGTGGATTCGGGAAGTGCGCGACCAGACGGGCCTGCAGGTGAACTGGCGCTTCTTCAGCCTCGAGGAGATCAACCGCGTCGAGGGCAAGAAGCATCCCTGGGAACGCGAGTGGTCCTACGGGTGGTCGATGATGCGCATCGGCGCGCTGCTGCGGCGCCGGTCGATGGCCGATGTCGACGCCTGGTACGAGCGCTCCGCACGGGCACTCCACGTCGAGGGCAGGAAGCCGCACGAGAAGGCCGTTGCCCGACACCTGCTCGAGGAACTCGGATTCGATGCCGCTCTGGTGGATGAGGCCATCGCGGATCCGACCACCAATGATGAGGTGATGGCCGACCACCAACGGGTGGTCAGTACCGCCGGTTACGGAGTGCCGACGCTGTTTTTCCCGGATGGCCAGTGTCTATTCGGGCCCGTGCTGGTGGATCCACCAACCGGGCCGGCGGCGGTGCGACTCTGGGACGCGGTGGTGGCCTGGACGGAGTTTCCGCACCTCTACGAACTTCAGCGACCCAAGACGGGCGCCGACGCGGCACTGATCGTCGAGACTTTCCGGCCCTACGTCGAAGCTCGGGACTGGGTCTCGATCAACCGTGGGGAGGTCATCGCCGTCGACAGGCCGGCCGAGTAGCCGGGTTTCCAACACCGGGCGCCACGATTCTGGCAAACTCCCTCCGACCCGATCCCCAGGAGGCCCCGTGACGATGACCGCTGCCGCGCCCCTGCTGACGAGGCGGGACCGGACCATGATCGCGATCACGGTGCTCGCCGCCGTCGGCGCCGGGGCCTTGCACTTCGCCCACGCCAACTCCGTGGTCTCCTTCATCGTGGCCGCTCTCGCCCTGGCTACGCTGGCCTCACTGGTCGGCCGTTCGGTGAAGGCCCTCGGGGACCGCATCCTGCAGTCGCCGGTGCAGATCGCGCTCACTGTGGCTCCTATCGTGTGTCTGTCGGCGGCGTTCCTTGGTCAGCCCGGTTTCGACCTGGTGTTGTCTCCGTTGTTGTTGGCGGTGATGGTGATGTCGGCGCTGGTGGCGGTGCTCGTCACCTTCGACGGGGAATCGAACTGGTTCGAGGGCGCGGCGCTGATCGCGCTCTACATCGCGATCGCCACTGCATTCTGGTGGGGCTAGCCCATCACGCAACCACAGGTAGTGCTTCAGGTTGTCGCCGCGTTCGCGGCGAGCCTCATCGTCGCCGCGTCGCCGGTGGCCGCGGATCCGCCGGCGGCCACCGAGGCTATGGCGACACTCGCGACACTGGAGATCAAGGGCCGCGCTCCGAAGACCGGCTACGACCGCAGCCTGTTCGGTGAGTCGTGGACCGACGATGTCGCGGTGGCAGGTGGTCGCAATGGGTGCGACACCCGCAACGACATCCTGCGCCGCGATCTTGTCGATGTGGTCCTCAAACCTGGCTCCAACGACTGCGCGGTACTGAGCGGAATCCTCAACGACCCTTACACCGGAACCACCGCCGAGTTCGTGCGGGGTCCGCGTTCGGGGGAAGTCCAGATCGACCACGTCGTCGCACTGTCGGACGCCTGGCAGAAGGGCGCTCAACAACTCGACGAGGTCCGGCGCCGAGACTTCGCCAACGATCCGGCGAACCTGCAGGCCACGATCGGGTGGGTCAACCAGCAAAAGGGTGACGGTGATGCGGCGACGTGGCTACCACCCAACGTCGCCTACCGCTGCACGTTCGTCACGCGGATCGTCGACATCAAAAGCAACTATGGATTGTGGGTGACCCAGGCCGAGTATGACGCGATCGCCGACGTGCTGGCCGGTTGTCCGGCTATACCTCGATAGGGACCGGGGTCGGCGCCGGGGCCGTGACGCCCCGCAGGATCAGGCTGAAACTGTCCTGGCGTTGAGCCATGGCTCCGATGCCATCGTCGGAGACCAGCAGCAGCGCGTAGGAGCCGTCGCCGAGTTGGGGGCCGCTGCCCAGACCCGGGGCGTTGATTCCGCCGGTGTAGACCTGCCAGATCTTGGCCGCGCCGGTGAATCCGCTGCGCAACGGTAGTGGGCTTTGGCCGGAACGGGTGATCGTCAACGCGGGCTTGGCCAGGCGGTAGTGGGCGGGCGGGTTCACCGCTAGACGATTGTGGTGTTCAGCGGCGCCAAATCGGTCTGCATCAGCACTACGTTGTAGTTGCCCCACAACGACATGTTCCAGTACAGGTTGTTCACGTCGGGATCCCCGGCAGAGTCGGTCAATGCGCCGGTGCCCGACAGGGGATGGATCAGCGGTGCGTAGAGACCCGGGTACTGAAACGAGGTGGCGACCGTCACCGGCGTCGACCAGGGGCCTTCGGGGGTGTCGGCGGTACGCAGGATGACGTTGTTTTGGCCGTTGCCGTACATCACGACATACTTGTCCAGGTAATCGTTGTACTGCACGCTCATCTCGCTGACGTTACCGCCGGTTTTGGCGCCGACGAGGCCGGCGAACCAGCCGCCGAAGAACCTCGGGTTGTTGGCCACGTCCCGGACGAATCCGAACAAACCGGCGGAGTTGGGGGAGTCGCCGATGATCGGCGCGGCCACGGCCGGATTGTCGAGCACCCAGGTGTCGCCGTCCCAGTACTCGTATTGCCCCAGGTCGGTCATCGCACCCTCGGGAACGCGGGATAGGAAGGCCGATCCGGTTCGTCCGGCCGGGGTGCCGAACGCGTAGACGTAGCGGGTGCCGCCCGGTTCAACCTTGCTTTCCGGTTGCAACACGTAGGCGGCCTGCTGGAAGTTCTGATCACCGGCGCGGTAGGGCGTCGATGATCGGAACCAGCCCGCCGAGCGGACTGTCGAGGGCTGCAGCACCCATTTGTCGCTGGCCTCGTCGTACATCGAGATCGCCGAGTAGTTGGTGGTCCAGCGGCCCGGCGTGTCCCAGGACTTCACCGAGAAGTAGTTCACGTAGTTCTCGCCGTTGGCGTAGACAGCGGCCGATGGAATATTGGTGACCTCGGAGCCGATGAAGAACACCTGGTTGCGGGCCGCCGGGATGAACTGCCCGGCAGGGCCGGTATTGATCAGCGACAGGCCGTCGTAAAGCTGGGTGTCATCGCTGAGCAGGAGCACGTTGGAGCGCCAGTCGCCGGTCATGTTGACCCCGCTGAACGTGTCGCCGAAGGCCACCTGGGTCAGGCCGTTGTCGCCGTTGACCCACATCACGCCCAGGTCGGTGCCGTAGACGTTTGCCCATCGGGTGTTGTTGGTCTGCGTCCAGTTTGAACCCGGGAACCCCGAATTGCGCTGGCCGGTCACCCAGCCGATCGGCGTCGATGCCAAGGTGCTGGGTGGCGTGGCCACCGCGGCGGCGGTCGCGACACCGGCGTTGGCGGTGGCCGAGGCGGCCAGTGCCTGGGCCGCCACCGTCCGGGCCGCCATCGTCCGGGCCGTCGCGCCGCCGAGATCCCGGCGGGTCCAGGCCAGCAGTGCCCACAGTGCCGGGGAGTCCAGTGGTGCGCCCGGCACCGTTGTGGCGTTCAGTCCGACGGCGGCCAAGAGCCGGGAAGCCCATCCGCCGACCGGCGCGGTGAGGCTCTGCGGCGCGGCGGCGACCGCCGTGACTGCGGGCAGGGTTGCGACGGCGATCGGCACGGGAACCGGGGCCGGGGCTGGAATCGGGGTCGGCGTCGTCAGGGGCGCCGCGAATGGCGTGACCGGTGCCGGAAATGGACGGACAGCGTCCGGAAGTCGTTGCGGCAGTGCTGAACTCGATGCCGGCGCTGAACTCGATGCCGGCGCTGAACTCGATGCCAGCGCTGAACTCGATGCCGGCGCTGAACTCGCGGGTTCATTGCGCCGGACGCTGTCCGGGATCAGCGTTGTGGCACGACCCGTCGATGCCGGCGGTACCGACGGTTGCCGTGCGGGCTTGCGGGCATTCGCGCCCCGGTCGGTGCGACGTGACGACGTCGACGTTGCGGGAGACGACGTTGCGGGAGACGACGTTGCGGGAGACGACGTTGCGGGAGACGACGTTGCGGGAGACGACGCCGCCTGCCCCGTTGTCGCGCCGGTGGCGCCGGTGTCTGACGCGCCGGTGGCGCCGGTGTCTGACGCGTCCGCCTGCGCGACGCCGGTGCCGGTGACAACCGCGGCACTCACGCCGAGTACGACGGCAAGTGCGCCGATCCGGCCGATATGGGCGGCGGCGTTGTTCGGGCGACTCATCAACGATCTCCTATGCCTCGTGGCTAACTACAGGCCTTGGCTGCTGGCAAACGTCGGGCGCCCGCGATGTGGAAGCGGGCATCCTCAACTCTACTCACACCGGCCCCATCGCTTCCAGTGCCACTGTCAGCGGCCTCGGCGAACGACGTGGGAGGTGAAACGTCCCGTTGGCTCCGGTGTGGCTTTGGTTCGAATCCGGCGGTTCCAGCAAAAACGGAGTGGGGTATCGCTTGGACCGTGGCAACCGACTGAGGCCGGTCTCACGGATCGGCGAGCAACTCCGCCATCTTGGCGATGACGACCTGCAGGCCCTTGAACGGCCGGATCATCACCTTCACCGACGTCAACCTGCCGTCCTCGTTCCAATGCAGCATGTCGATGCCCTCGACCGTGATGCCGTCGACCTCAGCGGCGAACTCGAGGACCGCGGAGTGGGTATCGATCCAGGTGTTGACGTAGTGGAAACCGGTGCCGGTGAACATGTGTTCCGCGGCGCGAAGATAGGCGGCCGCGGTAGCCCGTCCGCGCTGAGGGGTGAAGACCGCCGGGGAGTAGAAGATCGCATCCTCGGCGAGTAGGTCGTCGAGATCAACGGTCTGGCCGTTCTCGATGACGTCGAGCCACCGGTCGACCACCGGCGAGGACACGGCCCCGTTCACCACACCCAGAGCGACATGTCGTTGGGCGGGTACTGCTGACAGATGTCGGTGGTGTTGGCCGCCACACCCTTGTTGTTGAAGAACAGCTTCGAGTGATTGGGCCACTGAAAGGCCAGTGGATTAGAGAAGGCGTTGGTGGCCAATTCCTCTGACCACGCCCGGCGGTCGGCGGGGCTCTTCGCGAAGAAGCCGTGAATGTAGTCGCGGGCCGCTTGCTGGATCTCCGGCGACTTGTTGTTGTAATCGATCATGTACCGCTCGAAGTAGATCGGCTCCACGTCACGCGCGGCAGCCATGATCTGCTCGGCCGTACATCCGGTCATGATCATCCGGCTGGGAATGGGGTAGTTGTCGGTTGCGTCGGCTGACACGGTGGCCGGTGGTATCAGAACGACGCCGGCGAGGGCGGCGGCCACCGCGGCCGCACCTGCCCATCGGGATGGTCCGCTTCGATGCATAGCTCCCCGCGATCGTGTAATGGACGCCGCCCAAAGACTAGCCCACCACGGTGATGCGCCTACAATTCCCGACATGACCTACCGCACGCGCGCGCTGGCGACCTTCGCGGTCGCAGCGGCGGCGGTGGTTCTTGCCGCACCGGCCCAGGCCGATCGCGATACCGACTTCGCCGAGCAGTTGCAGGCATTCGGCATCTATGGTCAGCGGGACTACAACGCCTGGCTGGGCAAGATCACCTGCAAACGACTACTCCGGGGTGTCGATGGCGACGCCTACGCGGCAGCGGAGTTCGTCTCGCTTAACCTGGCCCGTGCGACCTCCCAGTCGCAGGCATTTCAGTTCCTGGGTGCGGCCATCGGGGCCTACTGCCCTGAGCAGGTCGGTGTGCTGCAGGCCGCTGAGCGGTAAACCGCGGTCGAGTTCCGCTGTGGACTCACCCGGCCAGTTTGCCGTTGTCGATCGGGTAGACCGCCCCATGTACTGCAGCGGCGTCGTCACTGGCCAAGAACGCGATGACGTGTGCCACGTCCAATGGTTCCATCAATCCCCGCGGTGCGGCGATCCGCATGATCAGCTTGAAGTCGGCGTTATCCGGGGCGGCGAAGTCGGTGACCTGGGGGGTCAGCATTCCGCCCGGGCAGACCACGTTGACCCGCAGTCGTTCCTTGGTGAACTCGACCGCAAGCGCCCGGGTCAGACCCACCAGGCCGTGTTTGGCAGCGCAGTAACCGGCGGAGTAGACCTCGCCCTCCACCCCGGCCACCGAGGCGACGTTGACGATGTTGCCCGCGACCCCCAGCAGGTGCGGCAGCGCGGCCCGGCACAGGTAGAACGGGCCGTTGAGGTTGGCCGCCAGGTCATAGGCCCAGTCATCGTCGGTGACGTCGGCGGTGTGCCGCATCTGATGGAAGCCCGCGGCGTTGACCAGTATGTCGAGCTGGCCGAACTGCCGCACACACTGCTCGACGGCAGCTTTGCAGGCCTGCGGGTTGGTGATGTCGACCGAGGTGTAGACGCCGCCGGGCACGGTCTCGAACACCGCCGCCATCCGGGCGGTGTCGCGGGCGATCCCGAACACCGTCGCGCCACGCTCGGCGAACAACTGCGCCACCGTCGCGCCGAGACCGGATGACACTCCGGTCACCAGGGCAACCTTCCCGCTTAACTGAGCCACGTCTGAAGTCCTTCCACCACCGATTAAGCGTGCACGTTGCGGAGTCCGCGGGCATTTTCCAGCCCCGAGCAGTTGTAGCACCCGACGCACCCGACGCAGTCACGGCGGGTGGGGAAATGCATCATCCCTGCTGAGAGGGCATAATGGCGTAGACCGTAATAGGCGGTCCAATCATTACGCGAACATGACCATGTGGGCCACGACGGGCACTACGGCCCGGGGTCGTCTTGAATTGGGGAGTGCCCCACGGATGCGGCGCATCCGAACGGACGGAAGGGTGAGGCATTTGCGAGCGAATGACGTCTCGTCGCCGCGGATCGCCATTGCCCCCGCACCGGCGGCCCGGGTAGCCACGTCGCCGGGTGCCGAATTCGAAATCTGGCGCAACGGCGTGCGGCAGACGGCTCTGGCTCAGGTGTCCGATTTCGTGAACACCCGGTGCCTGCCTCAGTTGGACAGGACCGGCATCGACATCGCGGGCGACGTCCTGATCCAATTCGTCGATGGCGGCAAGTGCCTGCGCTCGACCTTCATGTACCTGGGCTGGCTGTGCGGAGCCGGCCCCGACGGTGCAGCCCTGCGCGCCAGCGCCGGACTGGAACTGCTCCAGGCTTTCGCCCTGCTTCAGGACGACGTCATGGACGACTCCCCCCTGCGCCGCGGCCGCGCGGCCGCGCACGTGCAGTTCGGGCAGTGGCATCGCGACCACGGGCTTTCCGGGTCCCAGGATCGCTTCGGCGCATCGCTGGCGACCCTGCTCTCTGACCTGTGCCTGGTATGGGCCGAGCAGATGATGCGGGAAAGTGGTCTGGCACCGGAGGCACTGACGCGGGCCTGGCCGCACTACGACGCGATGCGGGTCGAGCTGGCCGTGGGGCAGATCGCCGACGTCGCCAACGACGCGGGCGCACTACCCGATCTAGACACCGTGCTCGACGTCGCGCGCCGCAAGTCCGGCAACTACACGGTGCGGCGGCCACTGGAGATCGGCGCCGCGATGGCAGGCCGCGATGATCTGACTGACATTCTGGGGCGGTACGGGAATGCGCTGGGGGAGGCGTTTCAGTTGCGCGACGACATTCTCGGAGTCTTCGGTTCGCCCACCCTCACCGGCAAACCGGTCGGCGGTGACCTCGCTGAGCGCAAGGCCACCAGCGTCGTCGTGACGGCCCACCGGATGGCCGACAGCACCATCCGTCGCCAGTTCACCGAGTTGATGAACGCCGAGGAACTCACCGAATCCGACATCGCCCACTGGCGCACCCTGATCGTGGCGACCGGCGCCGCGGACTGGATCGAGGAGTTGATCACCGATCGTCTTGCCGAGGCCATCGGTCACATCCGCGACGACCGCATCGACGGCTGGGCGCAATCGGCGCTAGCCGATATGGCCTCGGTATGCACCGTACGAGCGACGTGAGAAGGAGTCGATGATGCGCACTATTCCCGGGACGACCGACCATGTGGTTGTGGTGGGTGCCGGACTGTCGGGCCTGTCGGCCGCGCTGCACCTGGCCGGGCAGGGACGCGCGGTCACCGTCGTCGAACGTTACGGTTTCCCGGGCGGCCGGGTGGGCCAGGCCGATATCCGGGGCTACAAGATCGACACCGGCGCCACGGTGCTCACCATGCCCGACATCATCGAGGAGGCCTTCGGCGCCGTCGGCGCCTCGATGGCCGACTATCTCGAGTTGATGCCGTCCGACCCCGCCTACCGCGCATCGTTCGCCGATGGCAGCACGCTGGATGTGCATTCCGACGTCGCCGCGATGACCGCGGCCATCGAGGAGTTCGCCGGCCCGGACCAGGCCGCCGGTTACCTGCGACTGCGGGACTGGCTGAGTGAGTTGTACCGGTTGGAGATCGACGGATTCATCGGATCCAACTTTTCCTCCCCGCTGTCGTTGGTGACCCCGCAGTTGGCCCGGTTGGCAGCGATCGGCGGCTTCCGCGGATGGGACCGCATGGTGGGCCGTTTCATCACCGATGAGCGACTGCGGCGGATCTTCACCTTTCAGGCGCTGTACGCCGGCGTGCCTCCGCAGCAGGCCCTGGCCGCCTATGCGGTGATCGCCTACATGGACACCATCGCCGGGGTGTACTTCCCCAAGGGTGGCATGCGGGCCGTGCCTGAAGGAATGGCCGCTGCGGCAACCGACGCCGGAGTCCAATTCCGGTACGGGTCCACCGTGACGCGTCTGGAGCGGTCCGGTTCGCGGGTGACGGCCGTGTGCACCGACTCCGGTGACCGGATCGCCTGCGACGCGGTGGTTCTCACCACCGAGTTACCCCTGACCTACGAGTTGCTCGGCCGCACACCCCGTCGCCCGATCAAATTCCGGCCCTCCCCGTCATGCGTGGTGGTCCACGCCGGCGTGCCCTCGGTTCGGGGTGCGCTGCAACACCACAACATCAGTTTTGGTGCCAACTGGTCGAAGACTTTCGATGAGATTATCGGCGACGGCGTCCTGATGAGTGATCCGTCGCTACTGGTGACCATGCCGACCGCCGGTGATCCAACCCTCGCGCCGGCAGGGCGCGATCTGCTTTTCGTGCTTGCCCCGTGTCCGAATCTGGAAGTGGGCAAAATCAATTGGGCGGCCGAGGGTGACACCTACGCCCGGCAGATGCTCGCCAAGGCCGCTGAGCGACTGCTCCCCGGACTCGACGAGGACGTCGACGTGCTCGACGTCGTGACCCCGGCCGACTGGGCGCGGCAGGGAATGATCGCCGGTTCGCCGTTCGCGCTGGCGCACACCTTCTCCCAGACCGGCCCCTTCCGGCCCGCCAACCTGGTGCGCGGGGTCGACAACGCAGTGCTGGCCGGGTCTTGCACGGTTCCGGGAGTGGGCGTGCCGACGGCTCTGCTGTCCGGTCGACTGGCCGCCGAACGGATCACCGGCGCCGGCCGGGATCGATCGCCGACCACGATCGCCGGTTCACGGAGACAGGTAGGGGCATGATCAACACCGAGTTGCACGCGGCCGGGATCTCCGACGAACGGTTGCGCGAGTCCTACCGCTACTGCCGCGAGTTGAACGCCCAGCACGGACGCACCTACTTCCTCGCCACCCGCCTGCTGGCGCCCTCGCAACGGCCGGCCGTGCATGCGCTCTACGGATTCGCCCGTTACGCAGATGACATTCTCGACGATCTGAACTCCGATGCCACCGTCGAGCAACGACAGGCTCGCCTGGAGCAGTTGGCGTCGAAGTTCTTCGATGGCGCCGCCGACGCCGGTGAGCCCGTACTCGCCGCCGTCCTGCACACCGCGCGGACCTACCGCATCCCACTGAACCTGTTCGACGATTTCCTGACGTCGATGCGGATGGACCTGACCGTCACCGACTATCCCGACCGCCCGGCGATCAACCGTTACATGCGCGGTTCGGCAGAAGTAATCGGCCTTCAGATGCTGCCCATTCTCGGCACCGTGGGACCCCTCTGCGACGCTGAGCCCTTCGCCGCGGCACTCGGTCAGGCCTTCCAACTGACGAACTTCCTGCGGGATATCAACGAGGACCTTGACCGCAACCGCGTTTACCTGCCCGCCGATGAACTCGCGGCCCACGGGGTGGACCGCGAGCTGCTGATGTGGTGTCACGACAAGGGTCGGACCGAGCCCCGAGTTCGCGAGGCGCTGGCCGCCCAGCACGAGATCACCCGCGGGATCTATCGCGAGGCGAACAAGGGCATCGCCCTACTGGCCCCATCGTCGCGGCCATGTGTGCGAACGGCTTTCACGCTGTACTCCGAGATCCTGGATCGTATCGAGGACATCGACTTCGCGGTGTTCAGCGAGCGGGCTTCAGTCGGCCTACCCCGGCGGATGACGGTATTCAGCGGTGGGTTGATTCGAGCCCGGCGGGCGCGGCGGCTCACCGTCACGCCGAGAGGCGGATCGTCCCGGGGAGCCGCCTGATGGATCCTGAACTCGAGGAAGTGCGATGACGAATGTTGCTCAGCGGCGGTCGGCGAGAGTAGGCCTACCCAGGGCCGAGGTCCCCGGCGCCTTCGACGTCGGTGCCGACGCCTACGACAAGCTGGTCGGCGCCAACCCCGGTTATCACGACCATCTGCGGATCTCGGCCCACCGGCTGAGAATCCCCAACGGCGGACGCGGCCTTCGTCTGCTCGATGCCGGCTGTGGAACGGGCGCATCGACCGCCGCGCTGCTTCAGGCCGCGCCGCATGCGGAGATCGTCGCCGTCGACGCCTCGGCCGGCATGCTCGAGCAGGCTGCCGCGAAGTCCTGGCCGGACTCGGTGCGGTTCGTGCACACCCCGATCGAGGATCTGGCCGACGCCGGGGTACACGGGCCTTTCGACGGAATCCTCGCCGCGTATCTGCTCCGCAATCTCGCCGACCCGAACGCTCAGTTGCGCAGATTTTCTGAGCTCTTGCGCCCCGGCGCCACCCTCGCCGTGCACGAGTATTCGGTGCGCGATTCCCCACCCGCCCGGGCGATCTGGAATGCGGTCTGCTGGGGCATCATCATTCCGTCCGGGTGGCGGCAGACCCGAGACAGCACCCTGTACCGCCACCTGTGGCGCAGTGTGAACGCCTTCGACGGCGCATCGGACTTTCAACGCCGCCTGACCGCTGCCGGTTTCGCCGGCGTGCACAGCGAGACCATGCCGGGATGGCAGCGCAACATCGTGCACACCTTCCTCGCGGATGCACCGCGGTGAAGGATCCACGGCGAGTAGCTCACCCCGCGCCGCGTGGGCTACCGAATGCCGGCGCACTACCGGCGGTTCCGCACGTGGTGGTGATCGGAGCGGGAATCGCAGGCCTCGCCGCCGCCGCCGGGCTCGCTGAACGCGGCGTCTCGGTGGACGTGCTGGAGCGTCAACCCAACCTCGGCGGGCGCGTCGCCGGTTGGGCCGAAAATCTCGACGACGGCACCGTGACGACCAACAATCGCGGGTTTCATGCCTTTTTCCGCCAGTACTACAACCTCAGAGCGCTGTTGCAACGCAGTGACCCGGGGCTCAAGCGACTGCGGGCGGTCGAGGACTATCCGCTTATCGATGGCCAGGGCCGCCGCGATACCTTTCGGGGCCTGCCGCAATCCCCACCGTGGAACGCCCTGGTGTTTGCGCTGCGCAGCCCCACCTTCCGGTTTCGGGATCTGGTGCGGATCAACGCCGTTGCGGCCGCACCACTGGCGACGGTCACGGTCCCGGGGATCTACGAACGCCTGGACAACCTCACCGCGGACACCTTTCTGACCGACATCAACTTTCCGGTCGCCGCCCGCCATCTGGCGTTCGAAGTGTTCGCGCGGAGCTTCTTCGCCCGCCCCGATCGACTTTCGGCCGCCGAACTCGCGGCGATGTTCCACATCTACTTCCTGGGTTCCAGCGAGGGACTGGTGTTCGATGTCGCCGAGTCGAATTTCGACACCGCGCTGTGGAATCCGTTGGGGGAGTATCTCAGTGGCCGGGGAGTGAAGTTCCACACCGGGTTATCGGTCGCGTCGATCTCTCCCGGCGGGCTCAAGCGCCTCCAGGTCCGCGCCGACGACGGAACACTCATCGACGCCGATGGGGTGGTGCTGGCCGCCGATGTGGGAGGTCTGCAACAGATCGTCGGCGCCTCGCCGAGCCTGGGTGACGCCGACTGGCGGCGGCGGGTGGCGGCTATGGAGGTCGCGCCGCCGTTCGTGGTGCAGCGGCTATGGCTGGACCGGCCCGTTGACGAGGGCCGCCCGGATTTCCTGGGCACCGGTGGGCTCGAGCCCATCGACAACATCAGCGTGGTGAGCAACTACGAGCGTCAGGCTGCTGAGTGGGCGCGGGCCCACGGCGGGTCAGTCGTCGAGGTGCATTCGTACTCGGTCGACGCGCCGGAGGCCGTATTGCGCGAGCAGATGCTGGCGAGGCTGCACGAGATCTATCCCGAAACTGCCCGGGCCGGGATCGTGACCGAGCGCATTCTGTACCGCCAGGACTGCCCGCTGTTCTCACCGGGCTCGCATGCGAGCCGGCCGGCGGTGGACACCCCGGTGCCCGGCCTGATGCTCGCCGGTGACGGAATCCGGATAGACCTACCGGTAGCCTTAATGGAGCGTGCCGCCACCACCGGCTGGACCGCGGCCAACCGGCTGCTTGCGGGTTGGGGAGTGAGCGGGCACACGTTGTACACCGTTCCGGTGCGGGGACGCTCGCCCGTATTGCGCCGGTTGGCTCAGAGAGGCACAGGCTGAGATGGATCTGTGGTCCCGGGTAGCCGAACGGATGCCGAAGGACTCGCCGATGAAGGTCCTTCCGAAAATCTCCTGGGCGCAACAGGCTCCGACGTACCAGCAGGCCGAGCCGGCTCTCATCGACGCCGCGCTGCAGCGTGCGCATCGGCGCCCCACCGGTAACTGGTACGTGTTCGCCGCGAGCACCGACGTTCGCGGCGACCGGCCATTCGGCACCCGGGTCGCGGGCCTGGAAATCGTCGCCTGGCGCGACGAAACGGGCGGCCTGCATGTCGGCCCGGCGACCTGCCCGCACCTTGGAGCAGATCTCGCCACCGGGACGGTGGAATGCGGAGGGCTCATCTGCCCGTGGCACGGGCTGCGACTCTCCGGTGGCCGGGAGTTCGGCTGGAAGCCGCTTCCAGCTCACGACGACGGCGTGCTGGTGTGGGTTCGGCTGGACGGGATCGGCGGCGAAGAACCACTGGACGCCCCGGTGCTGGCGGCCCGGCCCGCCGGCCCACGGCTGGCGGCGGTCACCCGCCTGGAGGGTGCGTGTGAACCCCGCGACATCATCGCCAACCGGCTGGATCCGTGGCACGGTGCCTGGTTCCACCCCTACTCGTTCGCCCAACTGGAGGTGCTCAGCGCGCCGCCGGTCGACGCCGACGACGACGCTGACATCTTCACCGTGGCCGTGACCTTCCACCTCGGTCGCCTCGGCATGCCGGTGATCACCGCGTTCAGCGTGCCCGAACCGCGCACCGTCGTGATGCACATCGTCGAAGGCGAGGGTGTTGGCAGCGTGGTTGAGACCCACGCGACTCCGATCGGCCCCGGTCCCGACGGACGGCCCCGCACCGCGGTCATCGAAGCCGTGATCGCCGCCTCGGGCCGCACCGGATTCCAGCTGTCGCTGCTGGGTGCCCCGCTGTTGCGGCCGCTGATGAAGCTTGGTGCCGCGAGACTGTGGCGCGATGATCTGGCCTACGCCGAACGCCGGTATGCCTTGCGCGCCAACGAGAGTCACTAAGATGACCAAACGTGTTGTGGTGTGGGGAACCGGCTTCGTTGGCAAGATGATCGTCCCCGAGGTGCTTGAGCACCCCGAGTTCGAGCTTGTCGGGGTCGGTGTCAGCAACCCGGCCAAGGTGGGTCTGGATGCCGGGGAGATCTGCGGTCTGCCGCAACCGGTCGGCATCATCGCCACCGATGATGTGGATGCACTGATAGCACTCAAGCCCGACGCGCTGGTGCACTACGGCCCCACCGCCGCCAAGGCCGACGCCAATATCGATGTGATCGGCCGCTTCCTACGGGCCGGGATCGACGTCTGCTCGACGGCGATGACGCCGTGGGTCTGGCCGAAGATGCATCTCAACCCGCCGAACTGGATCGAGCCGATCACGGCGGCCTGCGAGGCGGGCGGGTCGTCGTGCTTCACCACCGGCATCGACCCGGGATTCGCCAACGACCTGTTCCCGATGACCTTGATGGGACTGTGTTCAAAGGTGCGCCGGGTGCGGGCCTCGGAATTGCTGGACTACACCAACTACGAGGGTGACTACGAGTTCGAGATGGGCATCGGCCGCGAGCCGGAGTTCAGTCCGATGCTGCAGAACAGCGGAATTCTGGTGTTCGCCTGGGGCGCGACCGTGCCGATGATCGCCCACGCCGCGGGGATCGAACTCGATGAGATCACCACCACCTGGGACAAGTGGGTGACCCCGACCGAGCGCACCACGGTCAAGGGCGTAATTGCGGCCGGCAACGTCGCGGCGGTGCGGTTCACCATCAACGGTGTCTACCGCGGCGAGACTCGCATCCAACTCGAACACGTCAACCGGATCGGCCGCGACGCCGCACCGGACTGGCCCTCGGGCGACTCCGACGACGTCTACCGCGTCGAGATCGAGGGCACGCCGAGTATCTTTCAGGAGACGGCGTTCCGCTTCACCGACGGCTCCGGGCGAGACGCCGCCACCGCCGGTTGCCTGGCGACCGGCTTGCGTGCGCTCAATGCGGTGCCAGCCGTCAACGACCTACCGCCAGGGTGGGTCACGGCGCTGGATCTGCCGCTGATTCCTGGCCGGGGCACCATCCGCTGACGACTGGGCTTCGGTGGCTGCTCTGTCGTGGTGGTTGCGCCGCCGCGGGGGACAAACGTCGGATTCTGGGCCGACGCCAGCGGTCTAGACTTCGTCGGTGTGAAGGCTGTCAGCTGCTCCCACGGAACCCTGTCGGTGGTTGACCTGCCGGACCCGCACCCCGGCGAAGGGCAACTGGTTCTTGATGTTCGCGCCTGCGGGATCTGTGGATCGGATCTACACGCCAAGGATCACGCCGACGAACTGACCGAGGTGATGGCCGAGATCGGCTACCGCGACTTTATGCGCGGCGACACCCCGACGGTGCTGGGACACGAGTTCGCCGGTGTGATCGCCGAGCGTGGCTCGAGGACGCCGAAGGCGCTTAGAGCGGGCATGACGGTGGCGTCGTTTCCGTTGGTTCGCTCCCGCGGCGCCGTGCAACTGACCGGATTGTCACCGTTGGCGCCGGGCGGCTATGCCGAGCAGGTTCTGGTCGAGGCGGCGCTGACGTTTCCGGTGCCCAACGGTCTGGCCGTCGACATGGCGGCGATGACTGAGCCGATGGCCGTGGCATTGCACGCGGTGCGCCGCAGCGAGATCAAGAAATCCGACACGTCGATCGTCATCGGGTGCGGACCGGTCGGCTTGGCGGTGATCTGCCAACTCAAGGCCCGTGGAGTGGGCACCGTCGTCGCCAGTGATTTCTCACCCGCGCGTCGCGCATTGGCGACTCGTTGCGGCGCAGACGTCGTCGTCGATCCCACGGTGGACTCGCCGTATGAGAAAGCGGCGTCGAAGGGCGTATTGACGAATATTCCGGACCTATATGGCCTGGCGCTGGACACCATGCGCAAGCTTCGGCGGGTGCCCGGGTGGTCGCATGTCTACCGGGCGGCGGATGCGGCAGGCGCGGCCGGACCCAAGCGGCCGGTGATTTTCGAATGCGTCGGCGTGCCCGGAATGATCGACGGTGTGCTGGCCGCAGCACCGCTGGGTTCACGGGTGATCATCGTCGGGGTGTGTATGGGCACCGACACGATCCGGCCGACGATGGCGCTCAGCAAGGAGATCGACGCGCGGTTCGTGTTCGGCTACACCCCGTTGGAGTTCTACGACACCCTGCACATGCTGGCGGATGGAAAGATCGACGCATCGCCGCTACTCACCGGCAAGGTTGGACTCGACGGCGTCGCCGCGGCGTTCGATGCGCTGGGGGACCCCGATCAGCACGCCAAGATCCTCATCGACCCGCGCAGTGCGGCGACCGCGCCTTAGACCCGACTCAATGGCCTCTGGTGACCCAGTCGTCGTAATTCACGATCTCGCCGCCGATGGTCGTGGTGTCACCGTGGCCGGCGTAGACGACGGTGTCGGCCGGTAGCGCGCCCAACTTGTCCTTGATCGAGGCCAGAATTGTCGGGAAGTTGGAGAATGACCGCCCCGTCGCGCCGGGGCCGCCCGCGAACAATGTGTCACCGGAGAACACCGCACCCAGTGCCGGTGCGTAGAGGCAGGTCGATCCGGGGGAGTGTCCCGGTGTGGTGATGGCATGCAATTCGATACCGCCGGCGAAGAGCACCTGGCCGTCCTGCAGAGCCCGGAATGGCTTGTCGCCGTGGGTTGTCTCCCAGAGCATGGTGTCGGCGGGGTTCAGAAGTATCGGTGCGTCGAGGTCCTTGCTGAGTTGCGGGGCGACCGTGATGTGGTCGTTGTGGCCGTGTGTGCACACCACCGCGACCACGTGCCGTCCGGCGACGGCGTCCTCAATGGCTTTGGCGTCGTGTGCGGCGTCGATGACGATCACCTCTGACGCATCGCCGATGACCCAGATGTTGTTGTCGACGTCCCAACTTCCACCGTCGAGGGCGAAGGTGCCGTGGGTGACGATCCGCTCGATGCCGGGCTGATTAGCGCTCATCAGAGTTGTCCGTTCTTCGCGCAAGCGCTCATCAGAGTTGTCCGTTCTTCGCGCAAGCGCTCATCACAGCACCACCACCGAACGCAGGACCTCACCGGCGTGCATCTTGTGGAAGGCGTTCTCAATGCCATCCAGTCCGATGCGCTCGGACACGAATTTCTCCAGCGGCAATCGGCCCTGGCGGTAGAGAGCGATCAGGGTGGGGAAGTCGCGCTCGGGCAGGCAGTCGCCGTACCAGGACGACTTCAGCGATCCGCCGCGGGCGAAGAAGTCCACCAGCGGCATTTCCAGGCGCATATCGGGTGTCGGGACACCAACCAGCACAACGGTTCCGGCCAGATCGCGGGCGTAGAAGGCCTGCTTCCAGGTTTCCGGCCGCCCAACGGCGTCGATCACCACGTCGGTGCCGAAGCCATCGGTCAGCTCCTTGATTTTTTCGACGACATCAACCTCACGGGCGTTGATGGTGTGCGTGGCGCCGAACTCCCGCGCCCACTCGAGTTTGGTGTCGTCGGTGTCGACGGCGATGATCGTGCGCGCCCCGACCAATTTGGCGCCGGCGATAGCGGCGTCTCCCACCCCACCGCAGCCGATCACCGCGACGGTGTCGTCGCGACTGACGGCACCGGTGTTGATTGCTGCGCCGATACCGGCCATCACCCCGCAGCCCAGCAGTCCGGCGACCGCGGCATCCGACTCGTCATCGACTCTGGTGCACTGGCCCTGGTGCACAAGGGTTTTGTCGGCGAATGCGCCGACGCCGAGGGCCGGGGTCAATTCAGTGCCGTCGCTCAGCGTCATCTTCTGGGTGGCGTTGAAGGTGTTGAAGCAGTACCACGGGCGGCCGCGTCTGCAGGCCCGGCACTGGCCGCACACCGCACGCCAGTTGAGGATCACGAAGTCGCCCGGGGCGACCTGGGTGACATCCTCGCCGATCGACTCCACCACGCCGGCAGCTTCATGGCCGAGCAGGAACGGATAGGAGTCGTTGATGCCGCCGTCGCGGTAGGTCAGATCGGTGTGGCAGACGCCGCATGCGTGCACGGCCACGACCACCTCGCCCGGGCCGGGGTCGGGGATGACGATATCGACGAGTTCGACGGGTTGGCCCTTGCTCCGCGAGATCACACCGCGCACCGTTTGACTCATGGGGCAAAAGGTTAGTCGGGCCGCTGCAGGTGGGCCAGGGGGATACGGGCCAGGGGGATGTGGGCCAGGGGGATACGGGCCAGGGGGATACGGGCCAGGGGGATACGGTGGCGGCGATGCCCGGAGCCCTTGACCTGATTGCCGGTTGGCCGGTGCCCACTGCCGCGGCCGCGGTGGTGTGCCCGTCGGGGGTGCTCGCCCGTTACGGCGATCTTGCGCAGCCGTACCGGCTGGCATCAGTGACCAAACCGTTGGTCGCTCGTGCCGCTCAGGTGGCGATCGAGGAGGGCGTCGTCGACCTCGACACCCCAGCCGGCCCACCCGGGTCCATGGTGCGACATCTGTTGGCGCACGCCTCGGGGCTTGCCATGGGTTCGGCTGAGACGGTGGCCCGGCCGGGCACCCGACGGGTCTACTCCAACTACGGGTTCACGGTGCTCGCCGAGACAGTGCAGGCGCAGTCCGGGATCGAGTTCGGCCGCTACCTCACCGAGGCGGTCTTCGATCCACTGGGCATGACCGCGTCGCGCCTTGACGGCGGAGCCTCAGCGGCCGGCTTCGGCGGCGTCTCGACGGTGGCCGACCTGGCACTGTTCGCCCGCGAACTGCTGCGGCCCCGCATGGTGTCGGAGCTGATGCATGCGGAGGCCGTCAGCGTTCAGTTTCCGGGCCTGAGCGGGGTTCTGCCGGGTTTCGGCAGGCAACGACCCAACGACTGGGGTCTGGGTTTCGAGATTCGTGACAGCAAGGTTCCGCACTGGACGGGTGTCGCCAATTCGTCGGGGACCTACGGGCACTTCGGGCAGACCGGCACGTTTATCTGGGTCGATCCGGCCGCTGACCTGGCACTGGTGGTCCTGACCGACCGCGATTTCGACGCCTGGGCGAAACCGCTGTGGCCGGCGTTGTCCGACGATGTCCTGCGGGAGTTCACGTCGGACTAGCGCAACAGGGGTCCCAGGGGGCACAATGGTCTCGTACGGCACAACCGCATCTCCGGAAACACCAGGTCGTTGGGGAAGACGTCCCTAGTGGAATCGGAGGAGCGAAATGACACGTGCGTCGAATGAGTTCGCCGACACGACAACCGGCGTGGTGTACCTCCATGCCTCGCCGGCGGCGGTCTGCCCCCATGTGGAATGGGCGCTGTCGTCGGCCCTTGGTTCGTCCTCGGCCGCTGGTGCGTCATCGCATCGCAGCGCGGGGGCGAACCTGAAGTGGACCCCGCAGCCGGCCATGCCCGGACAACTGCGCTCGGTCGCCAACTGGGTCGGGCCGGTGGGAACCGGAGCACTTCTGGCCGGCGCGCTGCGCTCGTGGTCGGTGCTGCGCTTTGAAATCACCGAGGATCCCAGTCCAGGAGTGGATGGGACGAGGTTCTGTCACACGCCTCAACTCGGCCTGTGGAGCGGAGCGATGAGTGCCAACGGCGACATCATGGTGGGCGAGATGCGGCTGCGATCGTTGATGTCCGAGAGGGCCGAGATGCTGGCGGCCGAGTTGGACACCGTGCTGGGCACGGCCTGGGACGAGGCCCTGGAGCCCTATCGTGACGGCGGCGACGCCGGTGAGGTCAGTTGGTTGAGCCGAGGGGTCGGGTAACCCCGACCGCAGATCATGGCGCAGCGTGCCCAGCACTGGCTGGCGGCCGGGGACCATTTTTCGTGGGTGCCTCGCGAATCACTCGAGCCCGTCGGCAGCCTGAATATCTTCCATGCCGAATTCGGCGACCCCGAGGCCCCGGTGCTGGTGTTGGTGCACGGGTTTCCGACCAGCAGCATCGACTGGCGGGACATCGTGGGCGATCTGTCCACGACCTACCGGGTGTGCGTGCTGGACCTGCCGGGGTTCGGGTTCTCCGACAAGCCCGCCGACGGGTCCTACACATTGCGTCGCGACAGTGAACTTCTGGCCTACTACCTAGAGGAGATTATCGGGGCCGAATCCGGAGCAGTCCTCGCCCACGACCGCGGCGATAGCGTGGCATTGAGCTTCGTCATCAGGTGCGCCGCCGGTGAATTCGGTTTCGCTGTCACCGATCTGGTGCTCAGCAACGGCAATATCTTCCTGCCGTTGTCGAATCTGACCGACTACCAGCGTGGGTTGCTGGATCCGAAGACCGCGCCGTCGTTGAACTTCATGACCCCGGAGATGCTGGCGGTCGGATTGGGGCAGAGCACCTTCACGCCGCCGCGCGGTATCGACGATCCGACGATCGCCGCGCTGGCGGAGACGCTCGCGCACAATGACGGTATGGCGGTCCTGCACGCCACCATCCAGTATCTGGTGGAGCGGGCTGACCACGAGACTCGGTGGCTGGACGGGTTGGCCGCGCTGACAGTCAAGACGACGTTGATTTGGGGGCTCTGCGATACCGTGGCTCCGCTGCGCGTTGCGGCATACGTGTGGGACAACTATCTGGTGAACAAGCCCGGCGACAACGAGTTCTGGGTCTTGCCGCGGGCAAACCACTACCTTCAGAACGACCAGCCGAAGCAGTTCGTGGAGGTCTTGCGGGCGACGTTGTCGAATACCTCGCCCGCGGCCCCCGGACCGCTGTCCCAAGATCCTGGCGCTGCGGTGTTCGTCGACCGCTCTCGCGAGCAATTGCCATTGGCCAGTGAGGTTTTGGAAGGTGAGTCGCCCCGCTCCTAGGGCGTGGGGAGCAGGATCTTCAACGCGCCCGGCACGGCTGATATCTCGACCGGAAGCGGGCAGGCGTATTCACCGTCGGCGTAGGCGTTGATGCCGGGTGAGGAGATGGTCACGGTCCGGGCCCGGTCGGTGATCACCTCGTCGAGGTCCACATGGGTGCCCTTAAACACGGTGGGGAACAGTCGCATCAGTCTGGTGCGCGACCCGGACCGGATCATTGTGATGTCGAGAAGGCCGTCGGCGTGGTCAGCGCCGGGGCATATCAGCATTCCGCCGCCGTAACTGCGAGTGTTGCCGAAGGCGGCCAGGGTGAGTTCGGTGACGATTTCGCGTTCACCGTCGAGCACTAGTCGAAACGGCAGTAGCCGCAGCTTGGATAGTTCGGCCACGATCGCCAGGTTGTAGCGCATCCGGCCGTGCGGCCAGCGCATCCGATTCACGCGGTCGCTGACCAGCGAATCGAACCCGGTTGCGGCCACCGTGCCGAACCAGGTTGCGGCACCGTCGGCACCCCGGATCAGCCCGAGGTCGATGGTCTCGGTATGACCCGCGAGGATCACGTCGACCGCCGCCGCCGGATCGCCGACCGGGATTCCGTATTCGCGGGCGTGGTCGTTGCCGGTGCCGGCCGCGACGATGCCCAAAGGAATTTTGTTTTGCGCCAGTGCCTGCAGCGCAAGTGAGATGACGCCGTCACCGCCAACCACGACGAGGGCGTCGGTGCCCCGCGCAACGGCATCCGCGACAAGGTCGCGGGCGTGAGCGGGGTCCCGGCCGACGATCGCGGTGACATCGACGCCACGTTCCTGGAATCGGGTGATGGCACGTTCGGCCGCGTGCGGTGCGTTGCCGTGGCCCGCCATCGGGTTGGTCAGCAGCGTGACGCGGCCGATCGGGTTCATGGAATGAGTTTGCCCGGGTTGAGGATTCCGGCCGGATCCAGGGTCTGCTTGACCGCGCGCAGTACCGCTACGCCGAGATCGCCGATCTCGTCGGTCATCCACGGCCGGTGGTCCGTGCCGACCGCGTGGTGGTGGGTGATGGTGGCACTGTTGGCGACGATGGCCTGCGCGGCGGCGTTCTTGGCGATCCGCCACTGCTCGGCGACATCGCCGCGTTGCCCGGCGACGACGGTGAAATACAACGATGCGCCGGTTGCGTACACATGCGAGATGTGACACATGACCAAAGCGGCCGTGCCAGTGGACGTCAGCGCCGTCGTCAGTGCCTCGGTGACCGCGGCTTTGAGGGTCGCCAGATTCGACCAGGTGGTTGCGGTCTCCAGGGTCTCGCACAGGGCGCCTGCGCTCAGCAGTGCGTCGCGCAGATAGGGGGCATCGAAACGGCCGTGCTCCCAGGCCTTCGCCGGTTTCTCGCCCAGCGAGGTGCCGCCGCGGGCGGACAGCAGGGCGCGGGTCTCGGTATGGCGGCTTTCGGTGTGCTCGGCGGTGCCCTCGAAGACCGTGATCGCCAGGCAGCCGCCGGTGATGCGTTGTTCACCGATGCTCTGCGTGGTGGCCAGATTGATGCCCGTCTCGACCTCATCGGAAAGCCGCAGCACGGTGGGGCCGGTGTCGGTCTGGACGACCGCGCGTAAGGCGTCGGCACCGGTGGCGAAGTCCGGGAAACTCCACGCCTCGTAAACCACGCTTGCCGGAACGGGGTGAACCCGCACCCGAACCCGGGTGATGATGCCGAACACGCCCTCGGAACCGGCGAACAGTTCGCGCAGATCCGGTCCGGCGGCCGAGGCGGGAGCACGGCCCAGATCCAGCACCCCGGCCGGGCTGATGACCCGCATTCCCCGGATCATCTCGTCGAACCGGCCGTAGCCGGCCGAGTTCTGACCGGAGGACCGGGTGGCGGCGAATCCGCCGATGCTGGCGAACCGGAAACTCTGCGGGAAATGGCCCAGGGCGAACCCGTGTTCACCGAGCAGGCGTTCGGCCTGCGGTCCGGTGACGCCGGCGCCGAGTTCGGCCTCTCCGGAGATCGGATCAAGTGCATGCAGGGCGTCAAAGCGCCGCAGGTCCACCGTGACGACAGCATCGAACCCGGCCCGGATCGGATCCAACCCGCCGACCACACTGGTACCGCCGCCGAAAGGCACCAGTGCGATGCGGTGTCGGGTGCAGTAGTCCAGGACGGCCCGGACTTCTCCCTCGCTGCTGGGGAAGAGCACCCCATCGGGTGCATCCTGATGAATCTGCTTGCGGCGCAGCAGATCCAGCGTCGACTTACCACCGGCATGGAGGAGACGTTCGTGGTCGCCGGTCCGGAGGTGATCACTGCCGACGATGTCGGCCAGGGCGTCACGGTGCTGGGGTGCCAGAGTGCCGGGGGACAGGCGTACGTCGTCGATACCCGGTGCGGCGATCTCGGTTCCACCCACCCCGAGTGCCTGTTCGAGCAGGGCGCGAATACCGGCGGACAACGGTTTCGCCAGAGACGGATCGCCCCAGCGGTCCCAGGCCATTGGCGGGGACAGATGATTCACGGCGTCAGTCTCTACCATGGATTACAGTATTACAGATGTTGTCACTCAGTAAGGCTGAGTCAGTGGATGCGGGCGACCGGATTCTGACCGCCGCCGCTAGTTGCGTGCGCGACTTCGGCGTCCAACGCGTGACACTGGCCGAGATCGCCCGGCGGGCCGGAGTGAGCCGGCCGACGGTGTACCGGCGCTGGCCGGATACGGCGACCATCCTGGCCGCGCTGCTGACCGACCGGATCACCGGCGCCTGGCGCGAGGTGCCGTTTCGGGGTCCCGGCCGGGAGGCTCTGGTGGAGCGGGTGGTTTCGGTGGCCGCCCGGCTGCGGCACGACGATCTGATCCGCACCGTCTTGCGTTCGGCACCGGAACTGGCGATGGTCTACATTTCCGACCGGTTGGGTACCAGCCAGCAGATCCTCATCGATGTCATCGCCGAAGAGCTGCGAAAAGCTCAGTTGGACAACAGTGTTCGCCCAGGAAATCACCGAGAGATGGCCGCCATGGTCCTGTTGATCACTCAATCCACCATCCAGTCCGGGCACATCGTCGACTCCATCCTCGATGCCGACGCGCTCGAGGTCGAACTGGCCACGTCACTGAACGGATACCTCCGCCCATGAGTGCTCTGACCGCATTGAACGCGCAACGGCGCAGATCCGATCTGAGCGCGCTCGGCGACTCGCCGGCCGTCGATATCCTCGTCATCGGCGGTGGCATCACCGGTGTCGGCATCGCTCTGGACGCCGCCAGTCGAGGGTTGTCGGTGGTGCTGGTAGAGAAGCATGACCTCGCCTTCGGCACCAGTCGATGGAGTTCGAAACTGGCCCACGGCGGTCTGCGATACCTGGCCAGCGGCAATATCGGCATCGCCCGCCGCAGTTCGATCGAGCGCGGCATCCTGATGTCGGTCACCGCGCCGCATCTGGTTAAGGCGATGCCGCAACTGGTGCCGCTGTTGCCGTCGATGCGCCGATCTCAGCGCGCGCTGGTGCGAACCGGGTTTTTGGCCGGGGACGTGTTGCGTGCCATGGCCGGCACCTCCTCGAAAATCTTGCCGCGGCCGCGCCGGATCAGCGCCGAGCAGGCCGTGGCGATGGCTCCGACGGTGCGCCGCGACGGACTTGACGGCGCGCTGCTGGCCTACGACGGACAACTGATCGACGATGCCCGGTTGGTGGTGGCGGTGGCACGCAGTGCCGCCGCCCACGGCGCTCGGATTTTGACGCGCGTCGCCGTCACGTCGGCGACCGGATCCGCGGCGCGACTCACCGACGAGCTCACCGGTGAGTCTCTCGAGCTGAATTCCCGGGTGGTGATCAATGCGGCCGGAGTGTGGGCCGCGGAGGTCGACTCCTCAATCCGGCTGAGGCCCAGTCGGGGCACTCATCTGGTTTTTGAGGCGTCGACCTTCGGCAATCCGACCGCAGCGCTGACCATCCCGATCCCGGGGGAGACCAACCGGTTCGTCTTCGCCCTGCCCGCCCAACTGGGCCGGATCTACCTGGGGCTCACCGATGAAGAGGCGCCGGGCCCGATCTCGGACGTACCGCAACCGACACCGGCCGAGGTCACCTTCCTCCTCGACACCGTCAACACCGCCCTGCGGACCGCGCTGACCCAGGCTGATGTGATCGGTTCCTATGCGGGACTGCGCCCACTGATCGACAGTGGTTCGGGCGCCACGGCCGACCTCTCCCGCGATCACGCGGTGCTGGAATCGGATTCGGGTCTCTTCAGCGTTATCGGCGGCAAGCTCACCGAGTACCGGCACATGGCTGAGGATGTTCTCGATCGTGCGATCGCCGCGCGCGGTCTCAGTGCTCGGCCGTGTCAGACCCGCAATTTGGCACTGGTCGGCGCGCCGACGAACCCTGTCGTTGCACCCGGATCCGATGGCGCACTGCCGGCTTCGCTGGTGGCGCGATACGGCGCGGAGGCGGCCGGCGTGATCGCCGCGGCGCGCTGCGAGCGGCCGAGTGAGTCGGTGGCCGAGGGTATCGACGTCACGCGTGCGGAATTCGAGTTCGCTGTCACCCACGAGGGCGCGCTGGATACCGACGACATCCTGGACCGGCGCACCCGCATCGGCCTGGTCGCCGAGGACCGCCGTCGTGCGGTGGGCGCGGCCGAGGAGTTGCTCGAGCCGACCCGGTAGCCGGGAAAGGGCGGCGACTACAGCGGGATGTTCTTATGCCGGCCGCGCCGAGCCGGAGCCTCGGCCAGGGTCTGGGTGAGCTTGCTGCGGGTGTGGGCAGGGTCGATCTTCTCGTCGACGACACCGATCTCGATGGCGGCGTCCACCCCGCCGGCGATGCGCTCGTGCTCCTCGGCCAACTCCTCGTGCAAGGCCTCGCGCTCGTGATCGGGAGCGGCGGCGAGCTTGCGCTTGTGCAGGATGCCCACGGCCGCCTTGGCGCCCATCACAGCGACCTCGGCGTCGGGCCAGGCAAATACCTTCGTTGCGCCCAGCGAGCGCGAGTTCATCGCGATGTAGGCCCCGCCGTAGATCTTGCGGGTCACCAGCGTCACCCGGGGAACCGAGGCCTCGCCGAAGGCGTGCAGCAGCTTCGCGCCGCGGCGAACCACCCCGCCCCACTCCTGATCGACACCGGGCAGGTAACCCGGCACGTCGACGATCACCACCAGTGGAATACCAAACGCGTCGCAGAGTCGCACGAAACGTGCGGCCTTCTCGGCACTCTCGGAGTTCAGGCAACCGCCGAGTCGCAGGGGATTGTTGGCCAGCACGCCGACGGTCCGGCCCGACAGCCGACCCAATCCGACCACCATTGACGGGGCCCACTTGGCCTGGAACTCCTCGAACGGCGCGTCGGCGTCCAGCAGTGCCTCGACGAGGGGATGAACGTCATAGGCCCGCCGAGCGGAGTCCGGAAGCAGGGCATGCAGATCGACGTCGCCGGCCTCGGCCTTGGCGCGGTCGAAAATACCCTGCTGGCAGAACAATCCGACCAGCCGTCGCCCGCGTGCGTAGGCGTCGATTTCGTCGTCGGCGACAATGTGACACACACCGGACTTGCGGTGGTGGGTGTCCGGGCCGCCGAGGGAAGCCATGTCGACATCCTCACCGGTCACACTGCGGACCACGTCCGGTCCGGTGACGAAGATACGACCCTCCGGAGCCATCACGACGACGTCGGTGAGCGCGGGCCCGTAGGCGGCACCGCCGGCCGCGAAGCCGACCACCACCGAGATCTGCGGGATGTAGCCCGACGCCCGAATCATCGCCTCGAACACCAGGCCGACCGCGTGCAACCCTTTGACGCCCTCGGCCAACCGGGCACCGCCGGAGTGCCAGATGCCGACGATCGGGCCCTGCTCAGCGATGGCGAGGTCGTAGGCCTCGACAATGTGGCGGCAACCGTCGACGCCCATGGCGCCACCCATGACGGTGCCGTCGGTACAGAACGCGATGGTACGCAGGCCATTCACGGTACCGGCCGCCGCGAGGATGCCGGACTGGTCGCGCTCGTGGAGCAGTTCGACGCTGTTGTCATCGAAGAAGGTCCGCAGTCGCAGCAACGGGTCGCGCGGATCGAGTGATTCGCCGATCACCTCAGGGGCCATGATGGTCATCTCTACCTCCTTGTGCACGCCGGATGGGGGTGGAGTCGCTGATCGTCTTCAGTACTTTCCGAAGGCGAGTGCGACATTGTGGCCACCGAATCCGAACGAGTTGTTGATCGCGAACCGGTAGTCACCCGATCGGGGCTCCCCGGCCACCACGTCGAGGTCGATCTCAGGATCGAGGTTGCGCAGGTTCAGCGTGGGCGGAATCACCCCGTCGCGCAGCGCGAGCGTGGTGAGGATGGATTCCACCGCGCCAACCGCCCCGACCGAATGGCCCAGCGCCGATTTGGGTGCGTAGACGGCCGGGCGATGGCCGCCCATCGCGTTGTTGATCGCTTTGCCCTCTGCGACATCTCCCACCTGTGTGCCGGTCGCGTGGGCGTTGATGTGGTCGATGTCCGTCGGCGTAAGGCCGGCGAGTTGGATTGCCCGTGTCATCGCATGCCCGGCCCGTTCGCCGTTGGGATCGGGCGCGACGATGTGGTAACCGTCGGAGGTGATCGCGGCCCCCATGATGCGGGCGAGGATAGTGGCACCGCGGGCCTTCGCGTGTTCTTCGGTCTCGATGACCATCAAAGCGCCGCCCTCGCCGAACACGAAGCCGTTGCGGTCCTTGTCGAATGGCCGACAGGCGCCGGGCGGATCGTCGTTGGTGGTGGACAGCACAATGCGCATCTGCGCGAAACCGGCGATCGGGACGGCTTCGATTTTGGTTTCCACTCCTCCGCACACGGCGATGTCGGCTTCGCCGTACACGATGTTTCGCCACGCGTGGGCGATCGCCTCCGACCCCGACGCGCAGGCCGCAATCGGCGTGGAGACCCCGGCTCTGGCGCCCAGATCGAGTCCGACGACCGCCGCCGGCCCGTTGGGCATGAACATCTGAACGACCAGGGGTGAGACGGCCCGAAACCCCTTGGTGCGCATACCGTCATAGGCGTATACGAGTTCCTCCGACGAGCCCATTCCGGTGCCAATGGAGACCATCAGCCGTCGGGTGTCGACCTCGGGCGAACCGGCGTTCTGCCAGACCCGGCGGCCGAGCACCGTCGACATCTTCTGCAGATAGGACAGACGGCGCTTCTCCACCCGGCCCAGGTCCGATTCGAAGTCCTCGAGCAGGTGCCCGCCGATCCGCACCGGCAGGTCGTACTCCTCGACGAACGGGTCTTCGAGGGTACGGATGCCACTTTGTCCGTCGAGGAGTTTCTTCCAGGTGTTCTCGGCGTCAACAGCCAGCGCTGTGGTCATGGCGACGCCGGTGACCACGACGTTGGGAAGGCCGTTCCCGGTCGACAGCTGAGTCAAGTCTGCCATCTGCGTTTGGTCAACCCCTTCCGTGTGAGCGCCGGTTTAATAGCGCCCGAAGGCAAGAGCAACGTTGTGACCACCGAATCCGAACGAGTTATTGATCGCGTAGCGGTAGTCACCGTAGCGCGGTTCGCCCGCGACGACGTCGAGATCGATCTCCGGATCCGGTGTTTCGTAATTGAGCGTCGGCGGGATGACCCCGTCACGCAGGGTGAGGACGGTCAGGATTGATTCCAGTGCCCCGACCGCACCGATGGAGTGCCCCAGTGCGGATTTCGGTGCATAGACCGGGGCGTGCTGAACGCCGGCGACACGGATGGCATTGGCTTCGGCGGTATCGCCGATGGATGTCGAGGTGGCGTGCGCGTTCACGTGGTCGATGTCCTTGGGCGACAGGCCCGCCTGTTCCAGCGCTCGGGTCATCGCCCCGCCCGCCCGCAGACCGTCCGGCGCCGGGGCCACCATGTGGAAGGCATCGGAGGTGAGCCCCCCGCCCAGTAGGCGGGCCAGTGGTTTGGCGCCGCGAGCCTTGGCGTGCTCCTCGGTCTCGATGATCATCATCGCACCGGCCTCGCCGAAGACGAACCCGTCGCGGTTGGCGTCGAACGGCCGGGAGGCTGCCGTGGGATCGTCATTGCGGGTCGACATCGCGCGCATCATCGAGAACGCCGCGATCGGCAGCGCCTCGATTACACCCTCGACGCCGCCGCAGACGGCGATGTCGGCGTCACCCATAACGATGTGACGCCAGGCGTGGGCGATCGCCTCCGACCCGGACGAACAGGCTGACACCGGGGTGATGACGCCGGCGCGCGCGCCGAGGTCGAGACCGACGACGGCGGCGGCACCGTTGGGCATGATCATCTGAACGGCGAGCGGCGAGACCTTACGGATGCCGCCCTCATTCATCACGTCGTAGGTCTCGACGATCTTCTCGCCACCGCCGAGGCCGGTGCCGATCACGACGGCGAAGCGGTCTGGATCGACCTCGGGAGCGCCGGCCGAATCCCACAACTTGCGGCCGAGGTACTTCGACATCCGCTGGACGTAGGACATCCGCCGAAGGTCAAGCCGGCCCATGTGGTCGTCGATCGGATCGACGAGATGCCCGCCGATGCGTACCGGCAGTTCCCACTGGGTGACGAAGTCGTCCTCGAGAACCCGGATTCCGCTCTCCCCGGCCAGCAGACCCTTCCACGTGCTGTCGATATCTGCGCCAAGCGCCGTGGTCGCCTCTACGGCGGTCACCACGACGCTCGGGAAGCCGCCGTTAGCAGTGGAAGGCTTGCTCACTGGTCCGAACCGAACTTCTCACGCAGCGCCGCCGCGGCCTCGGGGTTCTCCTGCTCCAGTTTCTGGATGTAGTTGACGACGTCGCCGACGGTGCGCAGGCCGGCCAGATCCTCATCAGGGATCTTCACGCCGTACTTGTCCTCGGTCTGCACCGCGATCTCCACCATCGACAGCGAGTCGATGTCGAGGTCGTCGACGAAAGACTTCTCCATGGTGACCTCGGACGGCTCGATACCGGTCACCTCTTCGATGATCTCGGCAAGACCGGCGATGATTTCATCCTGATTGGCGGCCACTGTGTGGTTCCCTTCGTAGGTTGTGCAGTTAGGACTGTCGTTCTTCTGGGTAATCGGTTGTGCTACTCAATAATCGGACAACGGTAATGCGGTTGTTCTGGCCGGTGCCGGCGGATCAGAGCCCTACCAGCGCGTCCAGGTCTGCGGGTGTCTTGACGGCGTGCGTCGCGACGCCCCGAAGCTCTCTCTTGGCGATGCCGGTCAGTGCGCCTGCGGGGGGAAACTCGACGATCGCGGTCGCGCCGAGGTCGCGCACGGTCGCATTGCACAGATCCCAGCGCACCGGCCGGGTCAGCTGGGCGACAAGTTTTTCCATGGCGTCGCAGGCCGAGGTCACGGGACGGCCGTCGAAGTTGGACAGCAGCATGACGCTTGGATCCTGAGCGGTGATCCCGGCGGCCGCGGCGGCGTAGCCGTCCAGTGCGGGGGACATGAAGTGGGTGTGGAACGCGCCGGCGGTGGCCAGTTGGCGGACCCGGGCCTTGGCCGGGGGATCTTCAGCCAGTTTCTCCAGGGCGGAGACCATGCCTGCGGCCACGATCTGGCCGGTGGCGTTGCGGTTGGCGGCAATCAGGTCGAGGGCCTCGAGGCGGGCCAGGACGTCATCCTCGGTACCGCCGAGAACGGCAGACATACCGGTTGCCTCGGCGGCACAGGCCTTGGCCATCTCGGTACCCCGTACGGCGGCGAGTTTGACGGCGTCATCATCGGAGATGACACCGGCGATTGCGTAGGCCGCGATCTCGCCGACGGAATGGCCGGCGACAACGGTGTCGGCGCCGGCCGGGAGGCCGCATTCGGCCAGGGCCGCGTGGGCCAGCAGAGTGGCGGCCACCACCAGCGGTTGAGTGATCGCGGTATCGGTGATCTCCTCGGCCGTGGCAGTGGTCCCCAGTCGGGCCAGATCCAGACCGCTGATCATCGACCAGCGATCGATGCGCGCCCCGGCACCGGGGAAGTCGAGCCAGTCGGCGAGCATGCCGGGGGTCTGGGAGCCCTGTCCGGGCGCAAGCAACGCAATCACATCTCTAAGAGAACACTGTGATTGCTGATTTGCGGGGTGTAAAGGATTATGAACCTTGTCTTAGGTTTTTGTAGGATACCTACAAATCGCCCTGTGGAAGCGACGTGATCGACACCTTCCCGCGATTTATCCCTGCGCGCCCCCGCGATTTATCGCTGCGCGCTCCCGTGGCGGGGCGGCCCGACCAGGGGTGGCGTGAGCTGTGTCACCCAGGTGTTTGCTCTGCTCTGGGATCCGGTCCGCGGCGGCGCCGGGTATTCGAGTCGACCGACCGTGGTGGCCACCCGCAGGATATAGGCGTCGCGGGGAACGGTGGGGTCGCGCCCGGTGAAGTCGGTGATGCGTTTGAGGCGATAGCGCACCGTGTTTGGATGAACGAACAGTTTCCGGGCGCACGCCTCGATGGCGCCACCACTGTCGAGGTAGGCGTCGAGGGTCTCGGCGAGCACCGGACCCGCCTCCGCCAACGGGCGCATGATCTCGTTGTGCAGTGCAGCCACGGCCGAGGCGTCGCCCATCAATGCGCGTTCGGGCAGTAGTTCGCGGGCCTGCACCGGCCGCGGCGCCCCACTCCAGCCAGTCACGGCGTTCATCCCCGAGATCGCCTCGCCGGCGCTGTGATACGCCGCGGTGAGCATCGGTGCGGTGGGGCCGATCACCACCGGGTCCGCGGAAAACGCCGTGATCAGGTCGTTGAAGAACCGATCGGTCGGGGTCAGCGGCCCGGAGATGATCGCGATCAGCCAGGTGCCGTGCACGTCGGCCAGCGCGGCCCGGTCGTGACGTTGCGCGATCTCCCGGATGTCCTCGCCGGCCAGTTCTTCGCGTCCCGTCGGCGGCGTGCCGACCACGACGGTGGTTGGCGCGGTGGTGTCCCAGTTCAGCGCCGCCGCGCGGGAGAGCAATTCCGGACCGGTGTCGCCGCGGACCACCGCATCCACCACGCTGGCCTCCATCCGGCTGTCCCAGGACCCGCGCGCCTCGGCCGCGTCGGCGTAGGCGGTCGCGGCCGCGAACGCCAGGTCGCGGCTGTAACGCAGGATGCCCACCGTCAACGCTGTCAGTTGTTCCTCGGTGCGCGCCAGCATGGGGACGACCTCTTCGAAGAACTCCATCGTGACGCGAACCATGTCGACGGTCTGGGCCAGGGCGATCCGGCGGGTGAGGTCCTTGGGCACGAGTTCGAAGGCCTGGGCGGTGTAGCCCACCTCGCTGGTCGGGTCGCGCATCCATTCCACGAAGTTGACCACCGAGGCTTGGACGACGAGTTGGACGCTGGCGCGCTGCGATGCCTCCAGGTGGGCGAAGAACGGCAGCCGTTCCCCCATGGCGTGCACCGCCTGGGTGGCCAGTCGGCCCGAGTACTGCTTGAGCCGACGCAGCGTCGAGTCGGGAACGTCATCGAGCAGTTCCATCGGAGTGCGGGGCCGTTCGATCCGCAGATTGTCGGGCATCCCTAAAAGCTACGCTCTTTTTTAGATGTAAATCACAAAAACTCTGGTATCTGCCTACGCCAGGCCGGGATCAGATGTCTGCGCCGGGGCGGCCAGGACATCGTCGATCCGGTACTCCCGCGCGGCCGCGACCGCGACCGACGGGTCGATGTCGCCGTCGCGAGCCAGAACCTCGAGGGTGGCCACCACGACGGATTCGGCGTCGGTGTTGAAGTAGCGGCGGGCCGCGGGGCGGGTGTCGGAGAAACCGAAACCATCGGTGCCCAAGGTCAGGTAGGAGTTCGGTACCCAGGGCCGGATCTGCTCGGGCACGGCCCGCATCCAGTCCGACACCGCCACCACCGGGCCCGCGGTCCTTCCGAGCAACGCGGTGACGACGGGCACCGGCGCCGGGTGCTCCGGGTGGCGCAACCTCTCCTTCTCGGCCGCGAGTCCGTTGCGATGCAATTCGTTCCAACTTGTCACCGACCACACGTCCGCGGCCACGTCCCAGTGCTGCGCGAGCATGTCGGCGGCGCGCAGTGCGGCCGGCATGGCAACACCGGAGGCGAGAATCTGCGCGACGCTGCTGCGCTTCTCGGTGGCCGCCCGGTAGCGGTACATCCCCTGCAGCAGGTTCTGCACGTCGAGATGCTCGGGCTCGGCGGGCTGAGGGTAGGGCTCGTTGTAGATGGTGATGTAGAAGTAGACGTTCTCCGGGCTGTCCCCGAACATTCGCGCCAGTCCACTTTCCACGATGTGGGCGATCTCGTAGGCGAATGCCGGGTCGTAGGCCACCACGGCCGGGTTGGTCGAGGCCAGTAGAAGGGAATGGCCGTCGGCATGCTGCAGGCCCTCGCCGGTCAGCGTCGTTCGCCCCGCGGTTGCGCCCAGCACGAAGCCGCGGGCCATCTGGTCGGCGGCCGCCCAGAAGCCGTCGCCGGTGCGCTGGAACCCGAACATCGAATAGAAGATGTAGACCGGGATCATCGGTTCGTCATGGGTCGCATACGACGTCCCGACGGCGGTGAACGACGCGGTCGAGCCGGCCTCGTTGATGCCCTCGTGCAGGATCTGGCCCTTCTCACTCTCGGTATAGGCCAGCATCAACTGAGCATCCACCGCCGTGTAGAGCTGACCGTTGCGGTTGTAGATCTTCAGGCTCGGAAACCACGAGTCCATGCCGAAGGTGCGGGCCTCATCGGGAATGATCGGGACGATGCGCGGCCCGATGTTGCTGTCGCGCAACAGTTCCTTGAACACCCGCACCGTCGCCATGGTGGTGGCGACGTCCTGGGCACCGGAGCCGGACTTGAGCGGCTGATAGACGTCCCGGGGCGGCAACGTCAATGCCTTGGACTTTGTGCGGCGCTCCGGCAGGAAGCCGCCGAGGGAGGTTCGCCGGTCCAGCAGATAGCGAATCTCAGGGGCTTCCGATCCCGGATGGTAGTAGGGCGGCAGGTAGGGGTTCTCCTCGAGTTGTGCGTCGCTGAGCGGGATTTTCATCGCATCGCGGAAGTCCTTGAGGTCTTGCAGCGCAAGTTTTTTCATCTGGTGGGTGGCGTTTCTGCCCTGAAAGTGGGAACCCAGCGTGTAGCCCTTGATGGTCTTGGCCAGGATCACCGTCGGCTGGCCCTTGTGTTCCATCGCCGCCCGGTAGGCGGCGTAGACCTTGCGGTAGTCATGGCCGCCGCGCTTGAGGTTCCAGATCTCGCTGTCGCTGATGTCCGCCACCAACGATTTGGTCCGCGGGTCGCGGCCGAAGAAGTGCTCGCGCACGTAGGCGCCGTCGTTGGCCTTGTAGGTCTGAAAGTCCCCGTCCGGGGTGGTGTTCATGAGGTTGACCAGGGCGCCGTCGGAGTCGGCCTGCAGTAGCGCGTCCCATTCGCGGCCCCACACCACCTTGATGACGTTCCAGCCGGCGCCCCGGAAGAAGGACTCCAGTTCCTGAACGATCTTGCCGTTGCCGCGCACCGGTCCGTCGAGGCGCTGCAGATTGCAATTCACGACGAAGGTCAGGTTGTCCAGTCCCTCCAGGGCGGCGACGTGGGCCAGGCCGCGGCTCTCCGGCTCGTCGGTCTCGCCGTCGCCGAGAAACGCCCAGACGTGCGACTCGGAGGTGTCCTTGATGCCGCGGTCATGCAGGTAGTGATTGAACCGGGCCTGATAGATCGCGTTCATCGGGCCCAGCCCCATTGACACGGTGGGGAATTCCCAGAAGTCGGGCATCAGCCGGGGGTGCGGGTAGGACGGGAGTCCGCCGCCCGGGTGGCTGTGCTCCTGACGGAAGCCGTCGAGTCGGTCGGCGCTGAGGCGCCCCTCCAGGAACGCCCGGGCGTAGATGCCGGGGGACCCGTGCCCCTGGATGAAGATCTGGTCGCCGCCGCCGGGATGTGATTTGCCGCGGAAGAAGTGGTTGAAGCCGACTTCGTAGAGCGAGGCCGAGGATGCGTAGGTGGAGATGTGCCCGCCGACGCCGACACCGGGACGCTGGGCGCGGTGGACCATGATCGCGGCATTCCATCTGATCCAACGGCGGTAGCGGCGCTCGACCTCCTCGTCGCCGGGGAACCAGGGTTCCAAGTCGGTCGGGATGGTGTTGACGTAGTCCGTTGAGGTCAGTGCCGGGATCGCCACCCGTTGTTCGCCGGCCCGTTCCAGCAGGCGAAGCATCAGGTAGCGGGCCCGGGCCGGGCCGGACCGGCCGAGCAGATCGTCGAATGATTCCAGCCACTCCGAAGTCTCATCCGGATCGATGTCGGCCAAATAGGACGCCACGCCCTCGCGGATGACCCGGACGCGGTCGGGTCCTGATGAGCTGGGTCCCGATACATCACGCGCGAACTGGGCCGTCAACTTGCGCTCCTCGGTAGCCGGTGCAGGTATTGCCCGTCCCATGGTGCCGCACTCGAGGCTCTCCCGCCGCAGAGTGGCCGCAGATGTCATCGGGATGGATTCGGGGCGACGACGAAACACCCGCGGCGCGCCGGGTGGTCGGCTCAGACGGTAACGTCTGCGGGTGTGTTGATCGGATCCATCCGCCGACGGCGCATCGTCGGACTACTGGCCGGTGGTGCGGCGCTAGCGGTGTTCGCGGCGGCCGGGTGCACCACCGTCACCGGAGGCGACGCGGGGGTCGATGCCGCCGAGGCGCCGGCCTATCGCACGTCGGTCTCGGTGTCGTCGTCCCAGTCGGTGGCCAGCAGCAGCGCCCGGGAGTCCGAACGGCAGGCTGCGCTGACCACGGCCGCCCTGCGCTCCAGCTGTGAGACGTTGTCGATCTCCAGTGCCGACGCCATCGACGCAGTCAACGCCTATGTCAGCGCCTTCAACGACGAGGGCGGCGATGTCGAGACCACCGAAGGTCCGGCAGTGGATGCGCTCAACCAGAGCGCGGCGGCGGTGGACGACAGCGTCACCGACGTGATGCCCCCGGAACTCAGCGACGCGTTCGCTGCCTGGGCCGATGGCGCATTCGCCGCTGCCGAGGCGATCAGCAGCCAGGTGACCCCGGCTGAGTTCAATGAGATAATCGGTGAGCTCAACGACGCGAGGTCCGAGGCGTTAAGCCTCTGCGACGCAACGTACTGAGATCGGGCGTGCGACGATATGGCCCAATACATCGGATCGAGAAATGAGGGAGGTCCCGAAGGTGGTCGCCGCGGGTGACAGCGGTCGCAACTATGCCCAGAGGCTGGGCATCCACCAGGATCAGGTCGTTCAGGAGTTGGGCTGGGACACCGACTCCGACGACGACATCCGGGCAGAGGTGGAGGAGTCCTGCGGCAGTGAACTTCTCGATGAGGATGCCGACGAGGTCATCGACGTGGTTCTGATCTGGTGGCGCGACGGTGACGGAGACCTGGTGGACCGACTGATGGACGCGATCGCGCCGTTGGCCGAAGATGGAGTCATCTGGGTGCTGACACCCAAGACAGGTAAGCCGGGCCACGTGCTTCCGGCCGATATCGCCGAGGCCGCACCGACGGCCGGGCTGATGCAGACCTCGTCGGCGAATTTGGGCGACTGGAGCGCCAGTCGGCTGGTACAACCGAAATCGAAAGCAGCGGGGAGACATTCATGACATTGGCAATCGGAGCCGAGGCCCCGGACTTCACCCTCAAGGATCAGAACGGGCAGCCGGTCGCCCTCAGTGACTTCAGGGGCAAGAAAAACGTGTTGCTGGTGTTCTTCCCGCTGGCCTTCACCGGGATCTGCCAGGGTGAACTCGATGAGGTTCGGGACAACCTGCCCGACTTCGACAACGACGAGACGGCGACCCTGGCCGTATCGGTGGGTCCGCCACCCACGCACAAGATCTGGGCCACCGAGAGTGGCTTCACCTTCCCGGTGCTGTCGGATTTCTGGCCGCACGGTGCGGTCGCCCAGTCCTACGGGGTGTTCAATTCCGATGCCGGCTTTGCCAATCGCGGCACCTTCGTGATTGACCGCTCCGGTGTCGTCCGCTTCGCCGAGATGAATCAGCCCGGTGAGGCCCGCGATCAGAAGGTGTGGACCGACGCGCTGTCGGCGCTCAAGTCCTGATGCGCTCGGGCGTGTAGCTCAGGGGTAGAGCTCTGGTTTTACACACCAGCGGTCGGGGGTTCGAAACCCTCCGCGCCCACTCGAATAGCATCGCCGGTTATGGGGATGCAATGGCAGCCGCCGTCTCAACCGCCGCCGGCGGCCAGGAAGTCCTGGTTGCCCGCGGCCATCATCGGCGCGGCTATCGTGATCGCGGGCGCCCTGGTGGCCGGCGCGGTGATCCTCAAGGGTGGCGGGGCGGTCACCGATGGCGGTGCGACGACGACATGTGAGGCATGGGCGGAAACGCGACAGACGCTGCGGGCGATTCCGGCGCTACCGGGCGGCTGGAATTGGAACACTCCGAACATCGAGAACTACATCCGGATCCAGAATGCGCCGGTCGGCGCGGCTCTGGATCTGTTCGAGCCCAAAATCGCCGCTGAACCTGTCGACGTGGCGCGGGCGGCGGAACAGTACATCGCGGCCCGACGCGCACAGATGGCCGCACTCACCGACCGCAGCTACGTCCCCGCCGACGGGAACTCGGTCGACAGTGCACTGGCTCGCCTCAATCAGCTGTGCGGGATTGTCGACGACGGCCGATCTATCTGAGGAGTCTCAACAGCAGCCGGGTCGCGCGCCCGGTGGGGGAAGGTGGGCGTGTGCGGTTTCGTCGACGCCTGCAACCGCACTGAGGAAGCTGTCGAGATCGACGCGCTGTCCGCCCAGCCACGTGCCGAGCACGGTGGCCGTCTCGGCGAGATCGGCGGGGGCGACGGTGAAGGGATCAGCTGCCAGTTCGGTGAAATCGGCGAGTTTGCCCACGGTGATCGACCCGACCAGCGTGTCCCGATGCAGGGTGCGAGCGGCGTCGATGGTGTGGGCCCGCAACGCTTGATCCAGGGTCATCGTCTGGTCCGGTCCGTGTACCGCGCCGGAACGGGTGCGCCGGGTCACCGCGGTCGCGATGTTGAGAATCGGACTGGGTGGCGAGACCGATCCGTCGTTGTGGAAGGACACCACCGCGCCCGATGCCGCGGCGTCGCCGAAGGCCTGCCAGCGGCTGCCGTGCTCGTGGTCGAAGATCTCTCCGTCCAGCAGGTCGCCCCAGTAGTAGTACTGGAACGGGCCCATCGAGGTGTGCACTCCGAGTTTGGCGGCCCGGTCGAAGTGCCGCCGGGTTCCCGCGCCCAGGTGCTCGATGCGCCACCGGTGGTCGGTGCCGTACAGATCATGGCGTTTCAGGGCCGCCTCGTAGGCGTCCAGCGCCAGGTCGATGGCGAGATCGCCGTTGGCATGCAGTGCCATCTGCCAGCCGGCCGGCGCGGCTTTATCCAGGATGGCGTCGATTTGGGCGCGGGTGTAGTTCATCGACTGCGGCCCACCGGCTTTCGCTGGGTCGATGCCGGCCATCCGGGTGGTCTCGGTGCTCAGGTAAGGAAACGAGATACCGATGTTGCCCACCCAGGGTGAGCCGTCGGTCCACAACTTGACGCCCTGTTTGATCAGCCACTCGTCGCCGGCGGCGAAGGAGGTGGGCTCGACGTAGGTGTTGCTGGTGGATACCTCCCACATGCTGACCCGCAGCGGGCAGGACGGGGCGGCCGCCAGCGCCTCGTATCCGGACTTGAGGGGCAGGTCGAAGGTCATGTCAGAGGTGGAGGTCAGGCCGGCCCGCGCCATGGTCGCGTAATACTGCGCGGCGGCCACCAGGGGGTTGCCCAGGGTGGTCAGGACGCCGCCGACCACGGCGAACAGCACCGCGGTCTCAAAGCCCTGGCCGTTGAGGCTGCCATCCGGATTACGGCCGAAATGCGCCCCGGGAGGGTCCGCGGGCGGGTTGACGTCCCAGCCTTTGGACTTCATCAGCGCGGTATTGAAGTAGACGCCGTGGCCGGAGTTGTCGACCACGATCGCGACCCGGTCGGCGAAAATCCTGTCCAGTTCGGGAGCCTGGGGCGCGGGTCGTTGGTGCAGCAGGGCGTCGAAGCCGGAGAACAGCAGGGGCGTGCCCGCAGCGCTGTGCGCGATCGCGTCGGCGAACACCTTCTCGACATCCGAGAAATTCGGGACGGTGAAGGGGGTGATGTTGCGGGCCGGTGCCTCGGTGGCGACCCCGCTCATCAGGGGGTGGCTGTGCGGTTCGACGAGCCCGGGCAGCAGTGCCGCTGCGCCGGTGTCGATCACCTCCGCGCCGGTGGTGGCGGCTCGGCATTCCTGCAGTGATCCGACCGCAACGATCCGGCCATCCGCCACGGCCACCGCCTCGGCTCGGGGCCGGTCGGGATCCATGGTGATCACGGTGCTTGCTGTGAGGATCCGGTCAGACATCGTCACCTGCTCTCGTCATGGGCTGGGTTCAGTACATCATCTGTGAAAGGCTGCCGTGGTGGCTGGGCTCGGGTGGGCGATGCCCGCTGGAATCGCGGCCGGGTACCTGGCCGACGTCGTGTTCGCCGATCCCCGGCGTGGCCATCCGGTGGCGGGGTTCGGTTGGTGTGCATCAACTCTTGAGAGATTCAGCTACCGCGACAGCCGGGGGTCCGGTGTGCTGCACACCGTGGCATTGGTGACCGGCGTGGCCGGAGCCGGTGCGCTGGCGCAGCGCCGGGCGGCCGGTGGCGTCCCGCTCGCGCTGCTGGCCGCCGCCGCCACCTGGACCGCCCTGGGCGGTACCAGCTTGGCCGCTACCGGCGCTGCGATGGCAGATCTGCTCGACGGCGGTGATCTCGACGGGGCGCGCGCTCTGTTGCCGTCGCTGTGCGGCCGCGATCCGGCGGCGCTCGACGGTCCGGGGCTGGCTCGCGCGGCGTGCGAGTCGGTGGCTGAGAACACCTCCGATGCCAGCGTCGCTCCGCTGCTGTGGGCGGCGGTGGCCGGGGTGCCCGGCGTGCTGGCCTATCGCGGGATCAATACCCTCGACGCGATGATCGGCCACCGGTCGGTGCGCTATCTGCGATTCGGTTGGGCGGCAGCCCGATCAGACGATGTCGTCAACTACGTCCCGGCCCGGGTCACCGGCGTGCTGGCTGCGCTGTGCTCCCCCGCGATCGGCGGTACCGGATCCGGCGCGCTCACAGCATGGTCCCGCGACGCCGGTCGGCACCCCAGCCCGAACGCCGGGGTGGCCGAGGCCGCGTTCGCCGGCGCACTGGGGGTGCGACTGGGCGGCCCGACTCAGTACTGCCACGAACTGGAGATCAGGCCCACCCTGGGCGAGGGCCATTCCCCGGTGCCCCGGGACCTGCGGCGTGCGGTTCGGCTGTCGCGGCTGGTGCAACTTGCCGCCGTCGGCCTCGCGGTGTTGGTCAGCGCCGGTGTTCAGCGCCGCCGACCGTAGCGGTCGGCCAGTTTGTCCTCGACGGTGACCGGCTCGGTGGATTCCCGGGCCGCCTCCCGGTTGGCGGACTCCCGGCGTCGCATCCGGATCTCGGAGTAGATGAAGTACCCCAATCCGATGGGTGCGAGGATGCCGAAGGCGACCCACTGGATTCCGTAGGACAAAAACGGCCCGGCATCGAGTCGAGGCAGCGGCAGGACGTCGAGGGCGCCGGGCTGGTTCTCCATCAGTTGCAGGTAGGAAATGGTCAACGGGGTCTCGGTGATGGCGGCGATCTGGCGGGTGTCGATGGCGTACACCTGCCAGGTTCCGTTTTCGCGGAACGGTTGCATGTCTTCAACCGGTGCGGTCTCAGGGTCTCGGAGTCGCGCGGTGATGCGCACGGTACCGGTGGTCGGCGGTGCGACGGTGGGCATTTCGGTGCCTTGGGACGGACGCACGAAACCTCGGTTAACCAGCACGGTGGGACCGCCGTCCACCGCGAAGGCGGTGAGGACCTCGAAGGCCGGCTTCCCGGCTATCAACCTCAGCCGAGCAAGCACCTGAACGCCGGGGAGATACCGGCCGGTGGCCGTGACCTGTCGCCACTGATCCTCGGGTGCCGACGAATCCTGCCGTGGCAAAAACGATGTCACCGCAACCGGATCGGCCGACAGCGAAGCCTTGATCTGATTGTTCTCCCGTGACGTGGTGGTGTTCTTACCCAGTTGCCACGGTGCGAGCACTGTCAGGGATAGGTAGGCGAAGCCCGCGACGACGAGTGCCAGGGCGATCCACCCGGGCCGGAACAGAAACGTCAACCGCCTCATGTCGAATCCGACTCCGTCGGGTCCGCGGATCGGGCCCCCAGTCGGTCGTCGACCCAGGTGTGAAGACCGGGCAGGGCCGATTCGATCACCGCGAGGACGTCCTCGAAGTCGCCATGGCCGCCGTAGTAGGGATCCTCCACATCGAGTGCGTGTGCTCCTGCGCGCGGGTCAAATGACCGCAACATGCGCAGCCTGTCGGCTTCGACCCCCCGCTCGGCGAGGATCCGCTGGTGATTGCGACCCAGTGCGATCACCAGATCGGCCGAGAGGTGCTCGGCGCTGATCTGGGCGGCGCGGTGCTCGGCGGGATAACCGCGTTCGCTGAGCACGCGTACCGCGCGATCGTCGGCCCCGGCGCCGGCATGCCAATCGCCGGTGCCCGCACTGCTGACCCGAACCAGGCCGGCCAGCCCGCGCTGCGCCAGTTGGTGGGCGAACATCTTCTCGGCCATCGGAGAGCGGCAGATGTTGCCCGAACATACGAAGGTGACGTGCAGGGGCGCCTCGTGCAGGGGCTCAGACACCGAGCACCTCGCGCAGTGCGGACATCGTCGCGACCCGAGTGGTGGATCCGCCTGCTCCCGGCTCACCGAAATCGGCGGCGCCATAGCCCCAACCAACGACGACGGTGTCGATGCCGTGCTCGGCCGCCCCCTCGACGTCATGGGCGCGATCGCCGACCATCAGCACCCGCGCGGGTAGCGGATGGAGTTGGGACAGCGCGTGGGCGAGAACGTCGGCCTTGGCGGCGCGGGTTCCGTCGACGCTGGCTCCGGCGATGACGTCGAAGTGCTCCGTCAGTCCGAAGTGGTCCAGTATCCGGCGTGCGATGGGTTCGGCCTTGGAGGTGGCCACAGCCAGCCGCACCCGGGCGTCCCGCAGGTCGGTCAGCAACTGCGGTACACCGTCGTACACGCTGTTCATCGCCCAGCCCCGGCTGGTGTAATCGGCCCGGTAGGCGCTGATCGCCTCATCGGCTCGTTCGCCCAGACCCATCGACGCCAGGGTGTGATGCATGGGCGGGCCGACCACGCGGGCGGCCAGATCGCCGTCGGGCACCTCGGCGCCGATCGCGGTCAGGGCATGCCGGAAGCTCGCCACGATGCCGTCGGCCGAATCCGTCAGCGTGCCGTCGAGATCGAAGATCACCAACTGCGGGCGGTTGCCGATGAATGGGATCACCCCACCATTGTGGCTGACGGACTCCGGGACCGGCGGCCGCCTGTGGCGCACTACTGTTCGTGAGGTGGTCAGCGCGCAGCACGATGGGGCGGTTCCCCGCCGAGGCTCGCGTTACCACGGCGATCGGGCCGCCGATCCGGGCATGCTGGACTTCGCCGTCAACGTCCGTCACCGGCAGCCCCCCGACTGGCTGCTGGCGCGCCTGGCCGCCCGACTACCCGACCTCGCGGGGTATCCCAGCGTGGCCGACCAGCAGGCCGCGGTTCGTTCGGTTGCTCGCCGCCACGGGGTGCCCGAGGACCACGTGCTGCTGCTGGCCGGCGGATCGGAGGGCTTCGCCCTGCTGCCGGCGCTGCGGCCGCGCTTGGTCGCACTGATCGTCCCGTCCTATACCGAGCCCGAGGCGGTCCTGACGGCGGCCGGTGTCGCACTGCACCAGGTGCCGCTGACACCCCCGTTCCGACTCACCGACGCCATCTCGGCCAGAATTCCCGGCGCCGCCGACATGGTTGTCCTGGGAAACCCGACCAACCCGACCGGGGTGCTGCACTCGCGGGAATCGATCCTGGCGTTGCGGCGGGACGGCCGACTGGTCGTCATCGACGAGGCCTTCGCCGATGCGGTGCCCGGCGAGCCGGAATCGGTGGCGTCGGTGGGTGCACCCGATGTGCTGGTGCTGCGCAGTCTGACCAAGACCTGGGCGCTGGCCGGCCTGCGGGCCGGCTACGCACTGGGCGCCCCCGAGGTGCTGGCGCGGTTGTCGGCCGCGCGGCCGCACTGGCCGCTGGGCACGCTGCAACTGGAGGCGATCGCCGCCTGCTGTGAATCTGGCGCAGTCAGTGCGGCCGAGGCGGATGCCCGGCGGTTGGCGGTGCTGCGGCACGAGATGGCCGGCGCGCTGGCCGGCCTGGGTCTGGAGGTGATCGGCGGCAGTGCACCGTTCATCGCGTTCGCCGTCCCGGACGCTGTTTTGATGCGAAAGCATTTGCGCACCAGGGGGATCGCTGTGCGGCGATGTGACACCTTCGTCGGCATGGGGACGAACCATCTGCGGGTGGCGGTGCGGGCCGAGTGGCCGGCACTGGTGAGCGCGCTCGCGGAGGTGCTGCGATGAGCGTCCGCCTGGCCGACGTCATTGCGGTGCTCGATGAGGCTTACCCGCCCGGTTTGGCCCGCGACTGGGACTCCGTCGGCCTGGTGTGCGGCGATCCGCTGGACCTTGTCGACTCGGTGACTGTCGCCGTGGACGCGACCGCCGCGGTGGTCGGGACCATCGCTGAGCGAGGGCTACTACTGGCACACCACCCACTGCTGCTGCGCGGGGTGGACACGGTGGCCGCAGACACGGGCAAAGGGGCGTTGGTACACCGCCTGATTCGCACCGGCGCTGCGCTGTTCACCGCTCATACCAATGCTGACGCCGCCAATCCAGGTGTGTCGGACGCACTGGCCGAGACGCTGGGATTGACGGTCGAGGCGGTGCTCGACCCGATCGGCGCCGGCCCGGCCCTGGACAAGTGGGTGATTTTTGTTCCCGGTGAAAACGCCGAGGTGGTGCGGTCGGCAGTGTTCGCGGCGGGCGCCGGGCAGATCGGCGACTATTCGCACTGCAGTTGGACCGTCGCGGGCAGTGGCCAGTTCCTGCCCGGTGCCGGCGCATCCCCGGCGATCGGAGCCGTGGGCGCGCTGCACCGTCTGCCAGAGGATCGGGTGGAGGTCATCGCCGCGGCCGCCATCAGGGATCGGGTGCTGGCCGCGATGCGAGCCGCCCACCCGTATCAGGAGCCGGCCTTCGATGTGATCAGCCTGGCACCGCTGCCCACAGATGTCGGCATCGGCCGGATCTGCGCACTGGCTCGGCCACAGCGGTTCTCGGATTTCGTGGCCTGGGTCGACTCGGTGCTCCCGAAGACGATTCACGGTGTCCGCGGTGCGGGCGATCCGGCCGCGACGGTGTCCCGGGTCGCGGTCTGCGGTGGCGCCGGTGACTCGCTGCTGGGAGCGGCCGCCGGTGCGGGCGTGCAGGCCTATCTCACCGCCGATCTGCGCCACCATCCCGCGGACGAACATCGCCGAGTCAGCGACGTCGGTTTGATCGACGTCGCCCACTGGGCCAGTGAGTACCCGTGGTGCACCCAGGCCGCCGAATTGCTGCGCACTCGCTTCGGCGCCGCGTTACCGGTCACCGTGAGTCCACTGCGCACCGATCCCTGGAATATCGAAATACCCGAGAGGCAGGCATGAAAGCTGAAGTTGCACAGCAGATTGCGCTACTGGAGTTGGCCGAGCTGGATGCCGAGCTGTCCCGGCTTGATCATCGGGTGGCGCACCTGCCCGAGCAACAGCGTTGCGATGAGCTGCACGGCGAGCAACGCAGTTCCGCCGACCGGTTGTCCGCGGTCGGCATGGCGCTGGAGGACATCGACGCCCAGATATCCCGGCTGGAGTTGGAGATCGACGGCGTGCGCAAGCGTGAGGACCGTGATCGCGGCCTGCTCGATTCCGGCTCGGTGAACCCCAAGCAGCTTGGTGACCTGCAGCACGAGTTGGGCACTCTGGAGCGTCGCCAGGCGAGCCTGGAGGATTCGTTGCTGGAGGTGATGGAGCGCCGCGAGCAACTGGCGGCTGAGCACAGCGAGGAGCAGGTCGCCACAGCGGCGCTGGGCCGGGAGCTTGGTGCGGCCGAGGAGATCCGCGATGAGGTTGCGGCTGAGATTTCGAACACCCGAACCGGCCGGACGAAACGGCGGACCGAGTTGGTGGCGGAACTCGACCCCGAGTTACTCAAGCTCTACGAGCGTCAACGGGCGAGCGCGGGCGTCGGCGCCGGCCGACTCACCGGAGGTCGGTGTGGAGCATGCCGAATCGAACTCGACCGGGGTGAACTGGCCCGAATCACGGTTGCGCCCGACGATGAGGTGTTGCGGTGCTCGGAGTGCGGGGCCATTCTGCTGCGGGTTCGTGGACCCGGCGCGTGAGGGTCGTCATCGAGGCCGACGGGGGCTCGCGGGGGAATCCGGGCCCGGCCGGATTCGGATGTGTGGTGTTCTCGGCAGACCACACCACCGTGCTGGCCGAGCACAAACAGTTCATCGGCGAGACCACCAACAACGTCGCGGAGTACCGGGGCCTGATCGCCGGACTTGAGCAGGCACGTCGACTCGGGGCGAACGAGGTTGCGGTGTCGATGGATTCAAAGCTCGTCGTCGAACAGATGAGTGGGCGCTGGAAGGTCAAGAACCCCGGTATGGCCGAACTGAACCAGCAGGCGCGGGCCCTGGCGTCGACGTTCGACGCCGTCACCTTTTCGTGGATTCCGCGGGAGCGCAACGCTCACGCCGATCGCCTGGCTAATGAGGCGATGGACGCGGCCGCGTCGGGGGAGTCGGGGACCGCCGCGGACCCGCCGCCGGACGCGGTCGCCGTCCCGCCGTCGGCCTGGACCGGCAACACCGGCGGTCCGACCCGCCTGCTGTTGTTGCGCCACGGTCAGACCGAGTTGTCCCGGCAGCGTCGATACTCCGGCCGGGGCGATCCTGAACTCACCGACACCGGCCGCGGGCAGGCGGCCGACGCCGCCCGCTACCTGGCTGACAAGCGCGGCATCTCAGCGGTCATCTCCTCGCCGCTGCAGCGGGCCCATGCGACCGCCACGGCGGCCGCGGACGCACTCGGATTGACCGTCGCGGTCGACCCGGACCTCATCGAGACCGACTTCGGCGAGTGGGAGGGGCTGACCTTTCCCGAGGCGGCCGAACGTCACCCCGAGGTGCACGGCCGCTGGCTGCGTGACACCAGCCTGGCAGCCCCGGGCGGGGAGAGCTTCGACGAAGTCCAGCATCGGGTGCAGCGCGCCCGCGACCGCATCGTGGCCGAGCACTCCGGAACCACCGTGCTGGTGGTCTCGCATGTGACGCCGATCAAGACCCTGCTGCGGCTGGCACTGGCCGCCGGCCCGACGATCCTGCATCGGCTGCACCTGGACCTGGCTTCACTGAGCGTCGCGGAGTTCTATGCCGACAACCAGGCGTCAGTGCGCCTGGTCAACGACACGTCGTACCTGCGGAGGTTGTGATGGGCGAGGATGCCGCACTCCCGCTGCGCCAGGCGATGACCCGTCGGCTGCTGCGCCGTTCGGTGACCCGTGGCGAGATCACCCTGCCGGCGGTACCGGGCATGCTCGATGAGTACGTGCAGACCTGCGACGAGCTGTTCACCTCGCTGGGAGTGCGGTTCACCGCCGCGGAACTGGCCCACCTGCGCACAGTGATCGAGGGGCAGGTGGCCGCGGCCTTTTCGGCATCGCCGCGATCGGACATCGTCATCACCTACGACTCACCGGTGGGACTGACGGTCAACTACCACGTGACGGCCAAGTGGTTCACCGTCGAGGGCGCCTACGACAACTGGGTGGCCACCCGTGAGCCGCCGCTGTTCGGCACCGAACCCGACGCCCGGGTATGGGCTCTGGCCGGGGAGGCGGACAGTCCATCGATCTTCCCGATCCTCGATGTCGGCGCCGGGACCGGACGCAACACTTTGGCGCTGGCCCGTCGCGGCCATCCGGTCGACGCCGTCGAGATGACTCCGAAATTCGCCGACCTGCTCCGCTCCGGGGCTCAGCAGGAATCCCTGGACGTCCGGGTGATTGAGCGCGACGTCTTCGAGACCCTGCAGGATCTACGCAGCGACTACCAGCTGATCCTGCTCTCGGAGGTGGTGTCGGACTTCCGCACCGTCGACCAGCTCAGGGGAGTATTCGAGTTGGCCGCCCACTGCCTGGCCCCGGGCGGGAGGCTGGTGTTCAACATCTTCCTCCCGCGGCACACCTACCTGCCGGACCCGGCGGCGCGCGAACTCGGTCAACAGTGTTATACGTCGATCTTCACCGACGCGGAGTTGGTCGCAGCGGTAGCGGGCCAGCCGCTGGAACTGATCTCCGATGAGTCGGTTCACGACTACGAAAAAGATCACTTGCCGCCCCAGGGCTGGCCACCCACCAGCTGGTACGTCAACTGGGTCAGCGGTCTGGATGTGTTCGACGTCCCCCGGGAGGATTCCCCGATCGAGCTGCGCTGGCTGGTGTACCGCAAGCCCGAGCGCTAAGTTGATCACCGCGGACGAGTTGGCCGGGCGGCCGCGGCGCGCCGTTGGTGCGTCGAGGAAAGTCCGGACTTCACAGAGCAGGGTGATTGCTAACGGCAATCCGGGGTGACTCGCGGGACAGTGCCACAGAAAACAGACCGCCACCGGCCCTGAGGTCGGTGGTAAGGGTGAAACGGTGCGGTAAGAGCGCACCAGCATCCCGGGTGACCGGGATGGCTCGGTAAACCCCACCCGAAGCAAGGCCAAAAGGCCGCACCCTGCCTTCGGGCCAAGGGTGCGGCTGCGCAGGCGTTTGAGGG
>Ga0210003_1000238_pt1 | contig 48797 bp, 37 predicted proteins | sample LantaG_FD_182804 | JGI IMG/M metagenome (GOLD analysis project Ga0210003, IMG submission 182804) | Deep subsurface microbial communities from Baltic Sea to uncover new lineages of life (NeLLi) - Landsort_02402 metaG (SPAdes) (version 2) | ecosystem: Environmental > Aquatic > Marine > Oceanic >... | reverse complement strand
CTCGCAATGACAGAAAAGCAATTGTGCAAAGGTCTCTTCTTATACAGCATATATTTTCATACTTGGTTGTGGCCGGTAGGCCATGGGGGTTTATATGAAGGACAAAGAAAGAAAGAGCAGAGAATTATGTCATACCCTTATTGATACTGCCAGGCGTTTGGGTATTGAGCTCATAGAAGACAAGATAAATCGTAAGGGCGGGGTATGCAGGGTTGATGGCAGGATTGTGGTTATCTATGATATACATACCCCATGGGCAAGCCGTGTGGAGTTAATCCTCAAGGCGCTTGGCTTGATGAAGTTAGATAATGTCTATTTATCTCCAAAGATAAGGCAATTACTCGGAAGATAGGGGACACCCTATAGTAAGTAAGTCAAGATGAAATTTAATAATTTTAATTGGTAATAAAATTAATTAGATACAGTTAATACCTTTTTTAGGACAGAGATATCCAAAATCCTTACCGAAGAAGGATCTGGAGATCGGCGTAATTAAGGTGGACCCCATTGTCAAGACAATATTTAGAGATATTTAAGTTACACTTTGGGGTCTGAAGTTACTTGTTTTGGAAGAGAGAGATGTTAGCATTCTTCTCTTCCCCCCTTCACCAGCTTTTTTAAAATAGACCTCCGCACGGGTCATATAATTGAGAGACTGGTTGGAAGTTCAGCTTCTTCCGGGCCAGGAAAGACAATATCGCCAAATCCAATGTCGACTTGCATGGCGATTTTGGCAGAATCCAGCTGTCCGGAAAATCGTATACGAACACCTTCATAATCAGCATCTTCTGTGATACGCTCACCATGAATACTGTCCAGATTAAATTCCAGTCCATCCGGTTCCACTTGTACAGAACATATATCATGGATCTGGTCTTCTATCCTTGCCACCTCGTTACCCGTTTTCCCGAGCATGTCAATGTCCATTGTAGGGCGAGAAATGGGAACCTGCCAGGCCCGAAGCATCAATGCCCCTTTAAGGATAAACGTGTGTGCATAGGAAGATCTGGAAAGGCGGTAAAGAAAGCGTTCCATCGCATAATACTGAAGCAGCTCATTGAAAGGGCGTTTATCCATCCGGGCCTTATTGAGAAGACGCTGACGAACAGAGCCGGCAATGTTTCGGGATTCCTTTTTACTCACAGCATCGCTTCCAGATAAGGCGTCATAACCTTCTCCACCCGGCATATGCGGGCATATTTAATGAGTTCGTCTGAGTTGAAAGCCTTCTTCGTTTTGTAGAGTTTCAGTGCTTCAAGGACAACATCCATACCCAGATTATTACGAAACTTAAAGCAGTCTGCCAGTGTCTTTTCCTGGCCGTAGACGCAAACAGTCACTCCATCGATGGTATGTTCTTCGATCCCTGCCTCGAAAGCAGCCTTGGCAAAACGGTGTACGGATATCGGCGGATAGTCTATCCGTGGGAGCTCGGCCCCTTTTTCCAGAGCGATGGATACTTGGTGGGGAATTTGTGTGGTAAGATCGTGAAAGGATAGCGCTGAAATCAGACATACCACTGCTTTAGGGATTCGAAGAGCTATGGTGACAAGGTCGGGTTCGGAAATATGCGGAAGTTCTGTGAGACGATAGATACCACGAGAGACTTGCTCAAGTATCCCTTCGTCGCGGAATGAATACAGGGTGTAACGGTTAATACCCGATGCGATTGCTTCGGCCATACGGATTTGCCCACCCTTGGCTTTTATTATCTCAATCGCCCTTACAATTCGTTCTTTTCCGCGACTTCGCATTTTCATATCAGACATTTTCCCATCACTTATTTATATCTATAGGTAATATGTCTGAAATATATCAAATGTCAACTATTAGAAAAATTGGCAGTATTTTGCTGTTTGACTCTTTTTTGACTTGGGGTGTATATTAATATCTATGCTATGTAGTGTTAGTAATCAATAATCCAAGAGAGATAAACGGGCCTCTCTAGGCGTTCCTTGTTTTAACACTACCTAGCAGTGTGTGAAAACACAGTCCTAGAGGGGCTCGCTTGTTTCTTTTGGGTAAGGGAGCATTATGGGAAGCATTTACAAAAGAGGCAATACGTATTGGATACAGTATTACGTATGGCAAACCCTATCAAGAATCATCGAGAAGCACTAAAGAGGCAGACGCCAAGAGGTTACTTAGGAAGCGTGAAGGGGAGATTGCAGAAGGTAAGCTACCAGGGTCCTATTTTGACAAGGTGCGCTTTGATGAGCTGGCAGATAATTTTTTAGCGGATTATCGTATCAGTGGGGGAAAATCTCTTGTAAGAGCTGAATGCAGTGTAGCTCAGTTAAAGCGGTTTTTTGAAGGCATGCGAGTAACGAACATTACCACCCAAAAAGTGCATAAATACACCGAGATGAGACTTGGAGAGGGGGCAGCCCACGGGACAGTAAACAGAGAATTGGCAGCCCTAAAACGGATGCTGAATATAGGCGCTACACGGACACCTGCCTTGGTGAATAGAGTGCCCTATATTCAGATGCTTAAAGAGGCACCTCCACGGCAAGGATTCTTTGAACATGCGGAGTTTTTAACCCTGATAAAAGTGTTGCCTGAATACCTCAAAGGATTTACTACCTTTGCATATAAGACAGGCTGGCGCTCTGCAGAGATTAAGAGCCTAACGTGGAGCCAGGTAGATCTTGACCAGGGTATTGTAAGGCTTGAGCCTGGCAGCACAAAGAATGATGAAGGCCGGACAGTTTATCTTGATGATGAGCTAAAAGAGATAATTCATAAGCAATGGGAAGCCAGAAAAAAGAGCGAGAAGCTCACCTCCTATGTGTTTCCTAACAGAAGCAATACCGGTAGAATAAAGGACTTTAGGGATGGTTGGTATAAAGCCTGTAAGCAGTCTGGTATTGGTAAAAAGCTATTTCACGATTTAAGGCGGACCGCAATACGCAATATGGTTAGGGCTGGCACCCCTGAGAGGATAGTTATGATGATTAGTGGCCATAAGACCAGGGCTGTCTTTGATAGATATAACATTGTATCTGACGATGATTTAAAACTGGCTGCAGCTAAGCAGGAATCCTATCTAAAATCAAAAACCACTGCAAAAACCGTTACAGTTGGCAATTTTAGTAACAAAGCTAATATCGCAAAAAGTAGTTACCCTACTGATTTTATTAGGTGGTGCGAGAGAAGGGACTCGAACCCCCACGGGTAAATCCCACTGGATCCTAAATCCAGCGCGTCTACCAATTCCGCCACTCTCGCCCGTAACTCTGTATCAAATTATCCATTTCATTTGTCAAGATAAAAAACATGGTGCCTGATTTCAGCAGGTTAAAAGAAAGCACACCCTAGAGATAGCCATAGCCTTGCATAAGATACCGGGTAACATACTCTTTAACTGCATCCTCCATAGAGGTTGCAGGAATGGTGTATCCGGCGGCTATGATCTTTGAGGTATCTGCCTGAGTAAAGTATTGATATTTATCTTTAAGGTCAGAGGGCATGTCAATATATTCTATGTGAGGATCCGCCCCCATGGCCTTAAAGATTGCATTTGCAAGGTCATTCCACGTCCTGGGACTACCTGTGCCCACATTAAAGATACCATTAATTTCGGGATGGTCGAAGAAAAACAGGGTCATTTTGGCAGCATCCTTTACATAAATGAAGTCCCTTTTTTGCTCGTCATGTGCAAACTCCTTCTTGTAAGACTTGAATAGGAGGAGGCTACCTGTATCCTTTACCTGTTTGAATCCCTTTAATACAAAGCTTCGCATGTCCCCTTTATGGTATTCATTTGGGCCAAATACATTAAAATATTTGATCCCGGCTATCTTATCTAAGAGCCCCTGGCTCTTTGCCCACAGATCAAAGATGTGTTTAGAGTAGCCATACATGTTTAACGGCATAAAAGACTCCAATTTGTCTTCATTGTCCACAAACCCCAGGGAACCATCGCCGTATGTAGCAGCGCTTGAGGCATATATGAATCTTATGTCGTTGCGGATGGCATATATGGCAAGCTCTTTTGTGTATTCATAGTTGTTTCTTATAAGGTATGAACAATCCTTTTCTGTGGTGTCAGAACATGCCCCCATATGTATTATGGTATCTATATCCGGTAGTGGGCCTCCCTGGGTGATCCTGTCAAGAAAACTCTCTTTCTCAAGGTAGTCTGAAAATGACAGTCCATTAAGATTCTTCCATTTCTCATCATTTCCCAGGCTATCTACAACAAGGATATCTTTCAGGTCCCTCTTATTGAGGGACCATATAAGAGAGCTGCCTATAAATCCAGCTCCACCAGTGACGACTATCAATTAAGTTCCTTTTATATTAATTTTATTTAGCAGCGTGGTCACTCCCGGGACGGCCGACCCATTTATTCATGCCTTTACCCATACCGAAAAGAAGTTCGAGAAAAGGAAGAAGGAAAGGTGGCAGAAGGCCCCTCATTAGTACCGATATATGGAGTGTTTTGGGGTGCTTTACAACATGCCGATTCTTCTTCAAGGCCTTTTCTACAATGTCCTTTGCAATAACATCATGGCTCTTTACTCTAGGGTATAAGAGCTCTCCGAGAAAATTAAGCTTACCTCCCTCAAACATACCATGCTTGAGAAAGTGTGGGTGAATAGAAGAAAACTTGACTTTGTACTTTTTGTCTCTCACTGCTTCTAGCCTAAGGGATTCTGTAAGGCCATACACAGCCCACTTTGTAGCAGCATAGACTGCAAGATCAGCTACACCCACAAGCCCTGCTGCAGATGAGATGTTTACAATATGTCCTGAATTGCGTTCATACATGCCAGGTAAAAACTTATATATGGTATAGTACATGGATGTAAGGTTTACATCTGTCTCCCTCTCCCAATCTTCAACTGGTCGGTCACAAAATCTCCCTGTTCTTACATAGCCTGCGTTATTGATCAATATATCCACCTGGCCCATATCCTTTGTTGCCTGGTCTGCAAGATCGAAGACCCGGTTTTTATCTGTTACATCACACTTGTAGGCGAATACCTTGCCACCCAGGGTTTCAAGCTCCTTTTTGGCGTCGGCCATAGCCTCTTCATTCATGTCCCAGATGGTTACATCGCAGCCTTCCTTGACTAGACGCTTGCATGTAGCCAGGCCAATGCCCATTGCTCCGCCTGTAACTAAAGCCTTTTTGCCTCTTAGTTGAGTCATGTTAATACCTCCTTTATCCAAAATTTAGTCTTGTAACTCGTTATATCTTATATAGATATTTGTTGATTTATTACAAATGCTTTCATTAATCTATTGCCTATTATTAACAGCTCCGATTAGAGATCGTATACTTAAACAAACCGGGTTAATTGTCAATTAATTAATGATGTGGCTATGTTTCCTCATACTTGTGTTACTACCGATCTTAATTATTACTTGACACAAAACAGCCCTTAGGGTCATATCATAAAACTATGACAGTCGATGCTATTATTACTGCAGGTGATGGGAGGGCAGCAAAAAAGGTTTTCAAAAAGAATAAGGCCTTGCTTGAGGTAGGTGGCAAATCCATTCTCAGGCATATTGTTGATGTTCTTTTGTCTTGCAAAGACATAGGAAAGATCGTTGTAGTTGGCCCCAAGGCACCATTTAGTGAAGTCCTTGATGGTTTAGATGTCGATATCATAGAGCAGAAAAGAAACCTTTGTGAAAATGGGTGGGAAGGTTTTCTCCAAACACTTCCTGAATACAAAGCCACAGGGAAATTAACTGATGATATTATAGCTAAGTACAGGGAAAAATATGTGCTGTTTTTGCCAGGGGATATTCCACTACTTACCGTGAAGGAGTTGGAGGAGTTTCTTTCATGCTGTGACATGGATAACTTTGATTATATAGCAGGGATCACATCTGAGGAGGTCTTGGACCTATTTGGCCCCCGGAGAGGTCGCCCTGGCATCAAGATGGCGACATTTCATACAAGAGATTTTAATTTCAGGCAAAACAATCTACATATCGCAAGGCCGTTTTTCCTAATAGATAGAATTGATCTTGTTCTCAAGACCTATGAGTACAGGTATCAAAAAGAGTTTATAAACATTGTGAAGGCTATTGGTGAGATTTTGATGCTGGGGAAGGGAGTTGTGGGGAAATGCCTTTTTTGTTACCTGCTATTTCAAATTTCAGCAGGATTTTCTGCTATAGGGCTTGAATCTCTAGCGCGTATTGCCAGCTACCCGATTAAAAAGGCAATGGTTGAAGAGCTTATCTCAATGATGCTCCATACCCGTTTTAGGACTGTATATACAACCTTTGGGGGAGCTGCCTTAGATGTAGACAACGAAAGAGATTTTTTGACCCTTAGCGTAATGTACAGAGACTGGTCTAATCTCCTTAACCAAAATGATCATAATCCTTCATAAGGATCCCAGAGGATAACTATCTATAAACCTGTAAGCTCAATATCACTCTTCGAGGTAGTCTTCAAATCCGGGTGTTTCATCTTGAGGGGCGTTATTTTGATCTTTTGGGGCCTTATCTTGGGGGATCTCTTCGAGGTAGTCTTCAAATCCGGGTATTTCATCCTGGGAAGTCTCTTCCTTTTTGGAAGTCTCTTTTTTTTGGGCAGCACCCTTGTTTATATCGAGCATTTTTTCACCGCGGGTATATTCGGTCTCTACGACATCAGAGATCTCCAGCATCTTTTTTACTAATTCTTTAATATGTAAGCTTTCCTTTTTTATGTCTCTTAAGGCGCTTTGGGTGATTTCGTTTAATGGAGGTTTGGTCTTTAATAGCATGTCTATCTTGAGTAGTATGGTAGTCAATGGAGAGTTTATTTCGTGGTTTGCAGCTATAGCTGCCTTTGAGACAGCGGCAAGGCGTTGCGTTTTGATATTTTTTGTAATAAGCACAGCACGTTGTATCGCCTGAGCCCCTATGTCTCCTATAGTCCTGAGAAGTAAACGGTCTTGATTTGGATCCCGGCTACTGTGATCATCTTTATATACGGCTTCTAACATGCCTATGGCCTTATTTTTAACCTTTAAAGGGACAAATATAGTAGTGGTTGATTTTGGGAATATGCCTTTTGTACGATCAAGTATTTCCTTTGTCACACCGGTTGCACCAGAGCGCGTCTGAATCGTATCTCCCATCCAAAAAGATTCTGTAATCATTACCCGCAAAGGATTAAGTCGTATAGTACACCTCGCTTTTGCACACTCCAGCATTGACAGAATATGTGTGGTCAATGTTTTTGTTATCTCTGTAAGCTTTATGGATGCCTGGAGTTCGGTGCTCATTTGATTGAGAATAGAGAGCTCAATGGTCCTGCGCTCTAAGGCCATTTTTTTCTGTTCCAGATCAAGGCTAAGCTTTCCTAGTTTGGCATTTGCTGATTGTAATACCTCAAAATATGTCTTGGGTTCTGCCTTTGGTATGCCAAGATCCTCGCTTATGGCTGAAATATTATCCTGTAGGGAAATAGAGATCTCCTGGATATCATGGCTGGAGAGGCCTAATTGATTTAGTAGTGCCGGCTCAATAAAACTGACCTGATCTTTTGAAATACCAAGACCTAAATGATTGCTTATCATATCTGCCACATGAATTATGGCACAAAGTCTGTTTGTGTCAGAGCTCTTTATATCGCTTATCGTCATAGTGTGGTGCTTGCCTGCTGCCTCGCTAAGAATCACCGGCAGGTTCCATCGTTCCAGGAGATATTTGCCTAAGGTTGCGTGGTCTATTCCCATAATCTCCTGTTCTACATCTATAATGTTCATATTCCCACGTTCCATAATCTTCAGGACTTGGCCATACTCCCCATTTTTGCATAGCGTTTGGTCTGCTATTATTTTACCCACATCATGGAGGAGACCTGCCATAAAGGCGTTTTCTGTATATTCAGGGAAAGCCTTTTCAGCAATTGCCTTAGCGCATGCACCGCAAGCAAGGCTGTGTTGCCAGAAAAGGTATAGATCCAACGTGTTTTTATCTTTGTCCTTAAATATATCTATTACAGAGATACTCAATACAATGCTCTTTAATACGTTTAGCCCAAGGACTACCACTGCACCTCTTATCGTAGAGATTTCTTTTATTCTCCTATAAAAGGCTGAATTTGCAACCTTTAACACCTTTGCGGCAATTGCCTGGTCCTTTCCCACCATATCCGCTATCTGACGAGCATTCACATTATCATCAAGGGTCTTCTCCATGACGGCTGCAGCAATTGAAGGTAGCGTGGGGACCTCTCCTACCTCATTCAGCATTCTTATTATTTCATTAGTATCCAATCTTTTCATTTTAGGTAGTATCGTCTGGTTGAGCAACAATCTTGAGTCTTATATTCGGATATGATACTTAAACATCATGACAATTGATAGAAATAGTACAAAGAGAATCTATGTGGGGAACGTTCCAATAGGGGATGGAGCCCCGATTAGTATCCAGTCGATGACTAATACCTCTACAAAGGATGTAGTATCAACTATAAGGCAGATACATTCCTTAGAGGAGGCAGGATGCGATATTGTAAGGGTAAGTCTCCCGGATATAAAATCTCTTCATGCCCTCCCAGAGATAAAAAAAGAGGTCAATATCCCAATAATTGCGGACATTCATTTCGATTATAAGATAGCTATAGGGGCTATGGAGGCAGGTGTTGGTGGGATACGTATAAATCCGGGTAATATTGGGGGAGAAAGGAAACTCTCAGAGATTGCAAAAGTAGCAATTGAGAGGAAGACACCTATCCGTGTAGGTGTGAATCTGGGTTCAATAAAAAGGGCTATCTTTAATAAATTTGGTCATGACAGTACCAGCGCACTGATAGAGAGTGCAAGGCAAGATGTATCTATGTTCGAAGACATGGGAGTTGAAGCCATCAAGGTATCCCTGAAATCTTCTGATGTAATTGAGACCATTAATGCCTACAGGGGTTTTGCAAAGATATCATCCTGGCCTCTCCATATCGGAGTTACCGAGGCAGGAACGCTTTTTTCAGGGGCAATACGGAGCTCTATAGCCCTTGGCGTTCTTTTGTTTGAGGGAATAGGCGATACTATAAGGATCTCCTTATCAGCTGATCCGGTAAAGGAGGTTATCGCAGGCAAGATTCTGTTAGAGTCTATGGGGCTTAAGGATGAGGGTATACGAGTTATCGCGTGTCCTATGTGTGCCAGGGCAAATGCAGATATAGCCTCTATTGCCTCAGAAGTAGAGGAGGCCACTTCCGGTATAAAGACACATATGATAGTGGCGATAATGGGCTGTGTGGTAAATGGCCCTGGAGAGGCGAGACAGGCGGATATAGGGATTGCATGTGATAAGAATGGAGCTGTAATGTTTGTACATGGAAAACCAATCAGACGTGTAGAGACCTCAGAGATAGTAAGATCTTTAATAGAACAAGTCAAAAGGGAGTCAAGATGAAGTTATCCTCAATGTTTTTGCATACACACAAGGAAGATCCTAAAGATGCAGAGGTGATAAGTCATAAACTGATGTTAAGGGCTGGGATGATCAAAAAGGCGGCTTCCGGGATATACTCATATCTGCCTTATGGTTTAGCTGCCTTGAGAAAGGTGGAAGAGATTGTCAGGGAGGAAATGAATAATATAGGAGGGCAAGAGGTTTTACTCCCAGCGGTTCAGCCTGCCGAGCTTTGGGAAGAGAGTGGCAGGTGGTCTATGTATGGGAAAGAGCTTCTTAGGTTTAAGGATAGGAAAGGTGCCCAATTTGCCATTGGCCCCACTCATGAGGAGGTTATTACTGCCCTTGTGAGGGATGAAATCCACTCCTATAGGAATTTACCCGTTACTCTGTATCAGATACAAACAAAATTCAGAGATGAGATCAGACCCAGGTTCGGATTGATAAGGGCAAGAGAATTTATCATGAAAGACGCGTATTCATTTGATAAGGATGATGCAGATTCGGAAAAGAGTTACAATGCCATGTATGGCGCATACGTACGTATCTTTGATCGATGCGGGCTCAAGTTCAGGGCGGTTGAAGCAGCGACCGGGGCTATAGGAGGCACTTTTTCGCATGAATTTATGGTATTGGCAGATGCAGGAGAAGACTTTATCTTGAGTTGCAACAAGTGTAGTTATGCAGCAAATATAGAAAAGGCAGAAGTCTTAAGACCGAAGTCATTAATATTAGGGGATGCACAAGAGGGGATGCCACAAAAGGTGCATACCCCTGATGTAAAGACAGTGAAACAGGTATGTGATTTTCTTGATGTAACACAAAAAGACATTATCAAGACCATGATTTACAATACCGATACAGGTATTATAGCAGCACTTGTCAGAGGCGATCATGAGGTGAACGAGGTAAAATTGCAGCAGGTGTTGAATTGTAAGGACCTGGAACTGGCAGATGAAGAGGTTATTGAGGCCACAACATCTGCTCCACATGGATTTGCAGGGCCGGCAGGTCTGAATATAAAGATCATAGCGGATATGGCCCTGGTGAATGACGGGCCTTTTGTTACAGGTGCAAACGAAGAGGACTGTCATCTTAAAGGTGTGTGGTTGTCTAGAGATGTGAGTATAACCACTATAGACGATATCAGAATCGCCAATCCCGGTGATATCTGCCCAAGGTGCGGGGAGGGCATGTTAGAGCAAATAAGGGGTATTGAAGTAGGGCACATATTTAAATTAGGCACAAAGTATTCAAGTGTTATGGATGCCGTGTTCTCAGATGAAAGAGGGACTCTAAAACCAATAGTAATGGGTTGCTATGGGATAGGGATTGGCAGGACAGTAGCTGCTGTCATCGCACAGTGTCATGATGACAATGGGATTATCTTCCCTCTTGGTGTGGCCCCGTATCCGTTTTTGATACTGCCTATTGATATAAGAGATGGAGAGGTGATGGCTACGTCAATGAATATATATAAGGGGTTAAAGGCCATTGGCATCGACGTTCTTATAGATGACAGAGATGAGAGGCCCGGGGTAAAATTCAAGGATGCAGACCTTATAGGGGTGCCGTATAGAATAACTGTGGGGACAAAGGCACTCAAAGATGGGGTTATAGAAATAAAAAATAGGGCAAGAGGGGACACAACAAGGATTTCTCCTGATGGAATTATTGATTATTGTAAATCGATATTAAAGGAGAAGGGTATTAAGTATTGACCGTAAGGATTAACGACATACTTGATGAAGTATCTGCATATATTCCTGATGCAGACAGGATAATTATAGAAAAGGCCTATGTTTTTTCTGCAAGAATTCACCAAGGTCAGACAAGATTAAGCGGAGAGCCTTATCTTAACCATCCATTAGAGGTGGCATGGATAATCACTCAAATGCGCTTGGATGTTGCATCTGTGGCTGCAAGCCTACTACATGATACTATCGAGGATAGCCTTACAATAGCAGATGATATTAAAGAAGAATTCGGTGATGAGATTGCTTCCATTGTAGAGGGTTTAACAAAGATAGGTAAAATAAGTTTTCGTTCTAAGGAGGAAAGGCAGGCTGAGAATTTCAGGAAGATGATCTTGGCTATGAATAAGGATTTAAGGGTATTACTTATTAAACTTGCTGATCGCCTCCATAATATGCGCACCTTAAAATATCACGACCTTGCCTCCAGACAAAGGATTGCTAAAGAAACGCTGGACATATATGCACCTTTGGCAAATAGACTTGGGGTACACTGGATCAAGACAGAATTAGAGGAATTGAGCTTAAAATATTTAGATCCTGAGACCTATACTATACTTAAGGCAGATCTGGATACCAAGGCAAAGGAAAAAGGCAGACATCTCAACGACATGATGAGCCAGGTCCGCTCTGAATTAGAAAAGGGAGGTGTTAAAGCCCAAGTGGCAGGAAGAATAAAAGATATATACAGTGTCTATAAAAAGCTTGAATCTCAGGGTATCCCTCTCGAAAGTGTTTACGATATCCTTGGGATAAGGGTTATTCTTAATACAGTAGAGGAGTGCTATAAGGCCTTAGGGATTATTCATTCAATGTGGAAGCCCATCCAGTTTAGGTTTAAGGACTTTATTGCCATGCCCAAGGAAAACATGTATCAGTCCTTGCATACCACGGTATTGGCCCCATTGGGCGAGCGCATAGAGATACAGATAAGGACCTATGAGATGGATCGTATTGCCAGGGAGGGAATTGCATCTCACTGGCGCTATAAGGAAGGGGTAGAGATAAGTGATCATGATGGTAAGAAGTTTGCGTGGCTTAGACAGCTTCTTGAATGGCAAAGTGAGTTAAAGGATCCAAAAGAATTTTTACAGAGTGTAAAGGTAGATCTTTATCCTGATGAGGTGTATGTGTTCACCCCAAAAGGAGATGTGCTCTCTTTTCCAAGGGGGGCTACTCCTTTGGACTTTGCATATGGCGTACATACCCAGGTGGGGCATCAGTGTATAGGCGCTAAGGTTAATGATCAGATTGTTCCACTTAGATACAAACTCAAAAGTGGGGATGTGGTATATATCTTAAAATCTGCCAGGCAGCATCCAAGTAAAGATTGGCTTCGGATTGCAAAGACGTCAAGGGCTAAAACAAAGATACGTACCTGGATACGTGCTCAAGAGAGGCAGGAGAGTATATCCCTAGGCAAAGAGATCATAGAAAAGGCAATGAAGTCTCATCGCATCTCTTTATCCAAGATCATAAAAGATGGAAGTATGGATAAGATTGCCAAGGAATTTTCGTTGAAGAGCACGGAAGACCTGTTTGCTACGGTTGGGTTTGGCAGGACATCCGTTAATCAGGTCATACATAAGATTATCCCGGAGGCAGGAAAGACAGAGCGTAAGGCACGCATTCCTGCTAAGAAAAAGGATATAGGAGGTGTTACAGTAAAGGGGGTTGAAAACCTTTTGGTAAGATTTGGAAGGTGTTGCAGGCCCCTGCCTGGAGATGAGGTGGTGGGTTTTATCACAAAAGGACATGGCATTACTGTGCACAGGGCCGGCTGCCCATATGTGTCGGAGGTAGATAAGCAAAGAATAGTACCTGTAGAATGGGACACCTCTGTTACAGAGATGCATGAGGTTGAATTTTCAGTGATCTGCCATGATAAACCTGGTATGCTTGGATCGATATCAGCTACTATAGGTGCCCAGGGGCAAAATATAACAAAGGTGAGGATGCAGTCTTTCTCAGATGGCACATCAGTATGTTTCTTTCGTGTGATGGTAAAAGACCTTTATGAACTTAACTCGCTGCTCAAAAAGATTCAAGGCCTGAAAGGTATTAAGAAGCTAGAACGTCAACAATCCTTTTAGGACAACTCTTATGAACCCACAGGTTTTTTTACCTTGCCGGATCGAATACACTGCGTACAAACCCTTAATCTCTTTACCCCATGTGGAGTTTCTACCCGCACCTTCTGTAGATTTGGCAACCATACCCGTTTAGTCCTATTATTCGCATGACTTACATTATGCCCGGTTTGGACTCCTTTACCACATATATCGCATTGCCTGGCCACTTGTATACCTATCCTCCACCTTTCTATCTACTTTTTTAATACTTATTGGTGCCGAAGCCGGGACTTGAACCCGGACGGGAGTTACCCACCACCCCCTCAAGATGGCGTGTCTACCAAATTCCACCACTTCGGCACAGTTATTATTCTCAATAACAATATTTTTTCTCCAGTGTCAATATATAAAGAGCTTGAAATATTTACCAGCCGATATTTAACGAACTCGTAAAAAGTCCATCATACCCCTTAACCGTCATTCCGGCGGAAGCCGGAATCCAGTCTTTTCAAGTAGTTGCAAATCATCCGGACTCTTCCCGGACTCGATCTGGGATCTACCGGAGTGACGACTTTTTACGACTGCATCAATATTGATTCATACGATCTATAGAATCAGATTACAGAGGGAATGTTTTCATAATGGCGGTTTCGCTTATCTTCCGGGAGGTCAAGGAATCTATCTATATGATCCAACATCTTTTGCTTCTCCTCCATGAGTTTTCCATACACTTGAATATAATTATTTGCATGATCGCATGCGAAGATAGTACCCTCAGCGTCGAGCTCGCCTATAAGCCCCTTGAGTTCTATTATCGTACCTTCAGGCGTCTGGGGTGCGAATTCTGAGGAGTTTATCTTCGGGATGAGTCTGGATAGCGGGTGGATCCATAGTCTGCGAACCCTTAAGAAGTGTGGTTTTACACTGTTTATAACCTTGGCAGATTCATGGACATGCTCTTCCCACCAATATCGTCCACCTAGCCCTAATAGGAAATAGAAGCTCAATTCCATGCCCGCATCTATCACCCTTTTACCCCCGGTTATATGTTGCCCGTTGTGAGTGCCCTTCTTATGAAAGGCCAGCACCTTATTAGATCCGCTCTCCACACCTACATGAATTCTATCTAATCCTGATGTATGAATCTCCTTCAGATCATCAAGGGACTTTTTCCACAGACTCGACGAACGAGCATATGCGGTTACTCTCTTCACAGAGGGGAATTTGTTGCGAAGATATCTTAAAATCTCTATCAAAAAATTTGTGTCGACATCCAGGGGGTTGGCATCGCCAAGAAATGCAGTTTTGAAGGTGTCGCCATACATATCAGATAAGGCGTCAATATCTCTCTTTACTTCCTTTAGGCTACGTAATGAATATGGCGTGTCATAGAGGTCGTATATCCCGCAAAATAGACACCTATTCCAGTTGCAGCCCCTTACAACCCTTACAAGCAGACTTGATCCCTCACTTGGTGGCCTTATAACCAATTGTTCAGGTATATGCATAGTCGGTATATATATGAAATAGTGAACAGTGAACAGTGAATAGTGAATAGTGAACAGATTTATACGAAAAAGAAGTCAGGAGTCAGAATTCAGAATCCAGAAGTTAGGATACACGCAATAATCCAATCGGAAGCATTCTGGCTCCTGGATTCTGGATACTTTTTCATCTTTGGTTGTGCCTGCCGCGCAGGCATGAGGATTTATATGAAAAGGTGAAAAGTGAATAGCCTGTTGACTACAGACACCATCAAATTTTACAGGTATAATAGATATTAAGAGTATGTACTATAGAAATAAATATACACAAAAGAGGGACAACTAATGAAGATATGTTTTCAACCAATTGGTATCATGCATTGCGAGCTAAAGACATTAGGAGAAGTACCCAAATTTTATACGGAGTCATCTTCAAAAGGGAAGATAGAGATTTATGATCCATTTATTGAAGGCATAAAGGGTCTTGAGGAGGTGGACCATATAGTAGTTATATTCCTTTTTCATCTATCAAGAGGCTATACACTACGCCAGAGGCGAAGAGGATCTGGGAGGTTGCAGGGGGTTTTTAGTCTGTGTTCGCCTATGCGGCCGAACCCTGTTGGTATGTCTGTACTCAGGCTTACCAAGGTAGACCCTCCTTTTCTTTATGTGGAAAATGTAGACATGGTAGATGAAACGCCTGTATTGGATATCAAACCATATCTGCCAGGTCAGATATGACGATTTCAGTCCAGATTATCCACGTCAAGAGAGAAGAATGAGATTGAATTTTTCCTCTTAATATGGTTTCTACTCATACGAACTCATATAAAAACAGGGGTTAGAGATCAGGGGTCGGTTTAGGATGATGAAAGAAGGCGGGATGGGATGTTGTTTTCATGTTTTTACCCTTGGCGGATGTGCCTGCCAGGTATGTATACAGGTTTTATATGGAGTAATACTTAATGCTAGCTAATATCCTGTTTTCAACATTAGGTGGGTTAGGCCTGTTCCTGTTTGGCATGCGCATGATATCAGATGGGCTCCAGAAGCTGGCTGGCCCCAGGATGAGATCTATCCTTGATAAGTTTACCACAAACAGGGTTATAGCCCTTTTGGCAGGCGTTTTCATTACATCTGTAGTTCAAAGCTCGAGTGCTACAACTGTAATGACAGTAGGCCTGGTAAACGCCGGGCTCATGGGGCTGAAACAGGCTATAGGGGTGGTTCTTGGTGCAAATATAGGCACCACGGTAACTGCCCAGATCATTGCATTCAATCTTACAGATTATGCGCTCCCAGTGATAGGGATAGGCATGCTCATGAAACTCATGGGGAGGACTGAGAAGATCCGTTATTGGGGTGATGCGCTGTTAGGTTTTGGTATGATCTTTTATGGGCTGTTGTTGATGAAGCAGGGCATGGAACCCCTGCGTGACGCACCATGGGTAAGCACCATGTTCATCCATTTTTCTCGGACACCAATACCTGGTGTTATTGCAGGGGCACTAATCACCATGCTTTTCCAGAGCAGCTCTGCTACAGTAGGTTTGGTTATAGCCCTTGCATCCAGTGGCGTTGTGGATTTCTATGGCTCAGCAGCGCTTGTCCTAGGGGATAATATAGGGACCACCATTACGGCACAACTTGCTACAATAAGGACTAATGTCTCGGCCAAAAGGGTAGCAATGGCACATACAACGTTTAATGTCATAGGTGTTTGCACCATACTCATTATATTCCCATGGTTTGTGCGTTTTGTGGATCTTGTTACACCTGGAGATCCAAACCTGGCAATAAATGGAGGGATGCCATATATTGCCAGGCATATTGCAAACTTCCATACCATATTTAATGTTACAAACTGCCTCCTTTTCTTACCTCTTATTGGTGTCCTTGCAAGGGTAGCTGCCGTCCTTGCGCCAGGAGAGGAAGAACTGAAAAAATTCAGGTTAGAGTCATTGGATCCCAGCATCTTGGAGACAGTATCGGTAGCCCTGGATGAGGCAAAAAAAGAGGTGGATTATATGGGGGGTGAAGTCTATAATATGCTTACCTCTGTAGAGGAATCCCTCCTGGATAATAAGGATACAGATACAATGCTTGAACGGGTCAAAGGCATGGAGGATACGGTTGATCTCTTGCAGAAGGAGATCAATACTTATCTCACTGAACTCTCCAGGAGTTCTGCCACAGAGAAGGAGTCAAAGGAGATCTTTTCTTTACTGTACATGGTAAGCAATCTGGAAAGGATTGGGGATCACTGTGAGAGCATTGCAAAACACTGCAAGAGGAAAAAGGAATTCAGCCTGGTGTTTTCTGAGGCAGGGTTAAAAGAACTTAGTGTGATGTATAGACATACGCTTACGTATCTGAAGACCATAATTGATGCAATACAGGATACGCCTTCAGACCTTATGGACAGAGTAAAGAGATATGAAACCAGGTTAAATGAGATGCGCGTTCAATTGCGTATAAATCATATGGATCGGCTGAAGACAGCCACCTGCAGTGCAGATGCAGGGCTTATATATGTGGATATGCTAACAAGCTTTGAGAAGATCGGAGACCACGCATTTAATATTGCAGAATCTCTATCAGGTATAAAGTAGGGTAGCATGATGAAATATGACATGCCTTTATTCAGGCCGCCATCAGAGGCAAATTCCCTTATATTTCAGGTTACGATCGGCTGTTCGTATAACAAGTGTCTGTTTTGCGCCATGTATAAGGAAAAGAGGTTTAGGGTAAGATCCTTTGAAGAGATAGAAAGGGATGTATCAGAGATGGCAGAGGTCTACCCTGCAACCGAGAGGATCTTTTTAGCAGATGGAGATGTACTTACACTGGATACAAAATATCTTATTCAGATTCTGGATCTGATTACAGATAAGTTTCCTTATTTAGAGCGTATAAGTTCGTACGCCGGACCAACCAATCTCTTTACAAAAACGAAAGAAGACCTAAAAGAATTAAAGGCAAGGAAGATGGATATACTCTATCTGGGCATAGAGACAGGCAACGATGATTTGTTAAAACGAATAAGAAAAGGGGCTACAAGCTCCCAGATCATAGATGGATGTAATAAGGTTATTGATGCGGGCTTGAGATTGTCCACAATCATACTTTTGGGGTTAGGCGGAATGGATGGGAGTCTTTCTCATGCCAAGGATTCCGCGAGGGTGGTAAATGCCATAAACCCGCAGTTTTTGGCCTGCCTTACGCTGATGCTTGGACCGTTTGCCAAGACCTATGAAAAAAAGATTATGGGTGGTAATTTTAAGATGATTGATAAAAGGCAGAGCCTTAAGGAATTGAGATGGTTTGTAGAGGATCTTGATCTAAAGGATTGCGTGTTCGGCACCCAGCATGCCTCTAATTATCTCCCTATAGATGGTTATTTACCTGAGGACAAAGATCATATCCTCGAATTGATTGATATGGCATTGAAGGGTGAGGGGCCGGCCCAGCTGAGGCCGGAGTGGGCGCGGGGACTATAGATGTTTTAGAAGCTAATATCTACTGCTGGGGAAAGTAGATCCATGTAGCCTTGTAAAAAAGGCGTATTGTTGTAAAATTTTTTTAGGGGTAAAAGGTTTGATAAAGAGTATAAAAGGAATGAATGATATCCTGCCAGAGGATGTGCATAAGTGGCATTCCGTAGAAGATAGAGCAAGATATATATTCGAGCTATATGGTTTTTCAGAGATAAGGACACCCCTTTTAGAGCAGACCGAGCTCTTTGCCAGGACTATAGGTGAGGATACTGACATTGTGGGAAAGGAGATGTATACGTTCATTGATAAGAGCGGTGCATCTGTGACCTTGAGGCCTGAGGCTACTGCCTCGGTCCTAAGGGCAGTGGTAGAGCATAGCCTGCTTAATCAGGATTCCATACAGAAGCTCTATAGTATGGGCCCAATGTTTCGTTATGAAAGACCTCAAAAAGGCAGGTATCGGCAGTTTTATCAAATAAATGTGGAGAGGCTGGGTGAATCCAGTCCCCTTTGTGATGCAGAGACTATAGCCATGGCCTATGATTTGGTAGATGCTATAGGGCTGAAAAATATAACTCTGGAGGTAAACTCCCTTGGATGTCAGAAATGCAGGCCAGTCTTTAGGAAGCAATTAAAAGAATTTTTGCAAGAGAAAAGGGATATGCTCTGCAAAGACTGCTCCCGCAGGATTGAGACCAATCCATTGAGGGTCTTTGACTGCAAGGAGACTGCCTGTCAGGAGGCAATAAAGGATGCGCCCAGGATTGAAGACCATCTTTGTGATGCATGCAGAAGTCATTTTAATGATTTACTGCAAACCTTAGATGCGCTAGGCATACCATTTCATAAGGCCCCCAGGCTTGTGAGGGGCCTTGATTATTATGTAAGGACTACCTTTGAAATCAAGGCTGAAGGTCTTGGCACGCAGAACGCAGTGGCAGGTGGTGGGAGATATGATGGGCTGGTAAAGGCATTAGGCGGTCCTGATGTCCCGGGTGTTGGATTTGCCTTCGGGATGGAGCGGGCAATTATGCTTATGAAAGAGGCCGGCCCGGTTAACAAAGGATGCTTCGTTGTTATTCAAGGTGGTAGAGAGATTTATAGATCTGCGATGGCCTTGATTTCAGATATGAGAAGCTCGGGGTTACAGGCCCAGGCGGTCTTTGAAAAGAGCATGAAGTCACAGATGAAGAGGGCGGACAAATCAGGGTATCTGGTATGTGCGATAATAGGTGAGACAGAGGTGGCCAAAGATATGGTTACTATTAGGGATATGCGTACATCATCTCAAGTTCAGGTAAAAAGAGCCCTTGCAATAAATAAGATAAAAGAGATGATAATGGCTTAGGGGGTTTTTTTGAAGGGCATATCAGGGTTTTACAGAACAAAATATTGTGGAGATGTGACAAAGCATGATTGCGGGAAACAAGTCACCTTTATGGGGTGGGTCCAGAGGAGACGGGATTTAGGAGGGTTGACATTCATAGATCTGAGGGATCGCACTGGCATATGTCAGGTGGTTTTCAATCCCGAGATCCATCCGCAGGCACATGCTTCTACACATAAGATAAAGGCTGAATACTGCATTGCGGTAGAGGGTGAAATCGGGCTCAGGCCTAAAGATATGCGCAATCCAGGGATGAGAACAGGGGCAGTTGAGCTGTTAGCTCAAAGGGTTTCTATCCTCAATGAGGCAATGACGCTACCTTTTGTGATATCAGAGACAGCAGATGTAAGTGATGCCCTGAGACTTAAATATCGCTATCTTGATTTAAGGAGGCCTAGTTTAAAAGAAAATATAATACTTAGGCACAGGGCAGCCAGGAGTGTAAGACAGTATTTAGATAAGCAAGGTTTCATTGACATAGAGACCCCTATACTCACGAAAAGTACACCTGAAGGGGCAAGAGATTATCTGGTGCCAAGCAGGGTTTCTCCCGGTCGGTTTTATGCCCTGCCCCAGTCACCACAGTTGTTTAAACAACTCCTTATGATAGCAGGTTTTGATCGGTATTATCAGATTGCAAGGTGTTTTCGCGACGAAGATTTGAGAGCAGACCGTCAGCCAGAGTTTACACAGATTGATATGGAGACATCATTTTTGAGTAGAGACGAGATAATGGATGTCTCAGAAGGATTGATTGCTGCTATATTCAGAGATACGATTGGTGTGGAACTAGAAAGACCTTTTCTTAAGATCACCTATAATGATGCTATAAGAGATTATGGCGTAGATAACCCTGATATAAGGTTTTCTATGAAACTTCATGATATCTCTGATATTGCAGCCAAGTGCAGGTTCGATGTGTTTTCCTCTACTGTGGCTGGAGGTGGCGTGGTGAAGGCGATAAACATAAAGGGACCTGATAATCTTAAGCGAAAAGATCTGGACTCACTTAGTTCATTTGTCTCAAATTATGGGGCAAAGGGTGTGATATGGGCTCGTGTTACAGAAAAGGGATGGCAGGGTTCTATTGCAAAATTCCTGACAGATGATCAGCGCCTAAAGATAGGAAAAAGGCTGGGCATGGAAGTCGGGGATATAGCGCTTTTTATTGCAGATAAAACAGATGTGGTAAATGCTGGCCTGGGGGCACTTAGAGTCTACATAGCAAATAAGCTCTCTTGTGTCCCGGGAGATATGTACAGCCCTGTATGGGTTACAGAGTTTCCGCTTTTAGAGTGGAATGAAGAAGAACAGAGGCTTGTATCTACCCACCATCCCTTTACTGCCCCGGTTGAAGAGGACATACCTTTGCTGGGATCAGATCCTGGCAGGGTGAGAGCACAGGCCTACGATTTGGTGATCAACGGACAAGAGGTAGGGGGCGGTAGTATCCGTATCCATAACAAGGCCGTTCAGCAGTTGGTCTTTAAGGCAATAGGGCTTGGAGAAGAAGAGGCCGTGTCCAAGTTTGGATTTTTGCTGGAGGCACTGGAGTATGGTGCCCCTCCACATGGTGGGATTGCATTTGGTTTTGATAGGCTGGTAATGCTCATTGCAAAGGCTGCATCTTTAAGGGATGTAATTGCATTTCCAAAGACACAAAAGGCCTTCTGCCTTCTTACCCGGGCCCCATCGCCTGTAGATGAGACACAACTTGCAGAGTTAGGTGTAAAGGTGATAAATAGGAATAAGGAATAAAGAATAGATGAATCGGGAATTAATTGAGTAAGAGAATGGAGGTTTAGGAATAAAGGGGTGATCAAAAAATCATTTATATTAATTATATTAAGTGCCTTTATGCTCACAGGATGTGCATTTATAGGATTCCATACCAAGGATCAAGATATTGAAGGCTCATTGCAGGCAGATACCACTAAAGGCGGAGAGGGATCTGAACATGCTCGATTGGATATGCGGAAGAGAGGCATGGTCACCTCTTTTGCCGAAGGCGGAAAGGATATTATAAAAGATGCTACAAAAGAAATTGAAGATGCGGTATCCATCTCAAGCTTTAAATATGCCCCAGAAGAGTTCTTTGGGCTATTGATCATATATCTTGAGATGCAGAATGCATATATTGATAAAGACTTGGAGACGCTTGGTTCCTTGGAGGGAGATTTTCAAGCTAAATTTAAAAAGACGCAGAAATGCACGATTGAAGGCAAGGAAAATGACCTGGAGATGCTTAGGCAAGAGATAGCACAAAAGAAGCAACAGATACAAAAACAGGGGAAGGATTCAATCTTTGGAGTTTATCCAAACATATATGTAGTAAAGGAAGGTGATACACTGCCCAGTATTGCAGCAAGACATGAGATATATAATGACTCGTATATGTGGCCGCTCATCTATAAGGCCAATAGAGATCAGATAAAGGATCCCCAAATAATCTATTCCGGCCAGGACCTGAAGATTCCAAGGGATATGAGTATGGAAGAGATTATAGGCGCCAGACGAGAGGCTGGTGCGCCGGAGCCTGAAAAATTACCAAAGGATGCATTTATACCAAGGGGGTAGAATTTATATGGCACGCTGGGATGACAATAAAAAGATATTTTATTATACAGGAGGGCAGAACTATCCAACAGGTGTAAATGATATAGATGCCCCGAACCTTTACAGGGGGATATTTGATTACTCTGAAGTCCCGAAGATTGACTTTGATATGAAACTCACTCCTATCTGTCCGGCTGATGATCTGTTTATTACAGACACCACATTCAGGGATGGTCAGCAATCAATGACTCCTTTTACTGTGGGTCAGATTGGGAAATTATTTGATTTTCTTCATAAGATTGGTGGCAAGCTCGGGCTTATCAGGGCATCCGAATTTTTTTTGTACAGTAAAAAGGATAGAGATGCAGTCGAGACCTGTGAGAAGAAAGGCTATAAATATCCAGAGGTAACGGCATGGATAAGGGCCAATAAAGATGATCTCAAGATTGTCAAGGAGATGGGAATTGGTGAGACAGGCATCCTTACGTCAGTATCTGACTTCCATATATTTTTAAAATTAGGGATGGACAGAAAAAAAGCCCTGGATTCCTATTTGGGCATAGTAAAGGATGCACTCTCATTAGGTATTATACCGAGGTGTCATTTTGAGGATGTAACAAGGGCTGATATATATGGATTCTGTGTCCCTTTTGCAAGGCAACTGATGGAGCTAAGAGAAGAGTCGGGTATGGATATCAAGATCAGACTATGTGACACATTGGGCTATGGGGTACCGTTTCCTGGTGCTGCCTTACCAAGGGCAGTAGATAAGTTGATAAGGGCGTTGATAGATGATGCAGGGGTTCCCGGGGGTCTTCTTGAGTGGCATGGGCATAATGATTTTCACATGGCCTTTGTTAATGCAACTGCTGCGTGGCTCTATGGTTGTGCTGCAGTAAATGGTACAATATTCGGGTTTGGAGAGCGGACCGGGAATACCCCGATTGAAGCCATGGTTATAGAGTATTTATCTCTGCGGGGACATAAGCAGGGGATAAATACACGGGCTATTACAGAGATGGCAGATTATGTAAACTCTGAGATGGATTATAATATACCCCATCACTTCCCGTTTGTAGGGGAAAACTTTAATGTTACCAGGGCCGGCATACATGCAGATGGGATTGTTAAGCATGAAGAGATATACAATATATTTGATACAAAAAAGATCCTGGCCCGTCCTATAGAGATTGCAATTACAGATAAGTCGGGCAAGGCTGGTATTGCGCACTGGATAAACAGACATTATAGCCTGGAAGACCCTGCTGCAATAGATAAACGACATCCTTCGATATCTCGCATCTATCAGCATGTTTCTAAAAAGTTTGAGGAGGGGAGAGTGACTTCCATGAGTGATGAAGAGATGGAAAAGCTCACCATGCGATTTATCCCGCAGCTCTTCTTATCAGGATTTGACCTTATAAAACATGAGGCCGTGGAATATGCAAGACAACTGATAGAGAGGATACTGGAAAACAAGAAAATGCATACTATGGATCCTGAAAAACAGGAATCCATTATTCGCGAATTTATAAAGGAATATCCATTTATCCAGTTTGCATATGTGACAAACTTGGATGGTATAAAGATCACAAAAAACATTACTCAGCCGGAATATAGAGGCAAATTTTTGCATAGATGGATGGAAAGGGATGAAGACTGCTCGGATAGGGAGTGGTTTATAAAGACCATAGAAGACGGGAAGCCCCACGTAGGAGGGCCCTGTACGTCGAGGATAACGAGTGCTTTGATTATCACGGTTTCTACCCCCATTACAGATGACAATGATGAAATGTTAGGCATACTTGGTCTGGATATAAGATTTGAGGATGTTGCGAAGGCTATACAGAGCATGTACGAGTCCAAAGGTATAATGATGAGCACAAAAGAACTTCGGAAGTATCAAAGATTATTATGGGAAGAATTGCATAGGAATACCTGACGAAGATAAGATAATAGGGTGGGCACAGATGGGAACTCAAGATGGTAATAGGATAGTATTTAAGGAAGGCAGGCTCATAGTACCTGATGACCCGATCATCCCTTTTATAGAGGGTGATGGGGTTGGTCCTGATATATGGCATGCTGCTAAGGCAGTGATAGATGCTGCGGTGGAGAGGACCTATCACGGCTCGCGTCATATAGAATGGCTTGAGGTCTATGCAGGAGGCAGGGCCTATTCACTTTTTAATACGTATCTCCCTGAGGACACAATAGATGCATTACGGTATTACATAGTAAGTATAAAGGGGCCTCTTACAACACCTGTTGGTGGTGGATTCAGGAGTCTAAACGTGACACTCAGGCAGAGACTTGACCTCTTTTCCTGCATAAGGCCGGTAAGATACTATAGGGGCACGCCATCTCCTGTAAAGGCCCCTGAACTTGTAGATATAACAGTATTCAGAGAGAATACAGAGGATGTATATGCCGGAATAGAGTGGCCACAAGGAAGTGATGCTGCAGAAAGACTAATAAGGTTTCTCAATGGTGAGATGGGAACAAATATAAAGGCTGATTCCGGCATAGGGATAAAACCCATATCAGAGTCATCAACAAAGAGATTGGTTAAGATGGCCATGGAATATGCACTAAAGAATAATAGGGATACGCTTACCCTGGTACACAAGGGAAACATCATGAAGTTTACAGAGGGGGCATTTAAGGATTGGGGATATGAGCTCATAAAAGATGAGTTTGGGGATATTAGTGTTACCGAGGGTGAACTTATAGAGAAATTTGATGGTAGATGTCCAGAGGGTAAGGTCCTTGTAAATGATAGGATTGCTGATTCCATGTTTGGCCAGATCTTATTAAGGCCATCTGAGTATAAGGTCTTGGCTGTACCCAATCTGATAGGAGACTTTATATCTGATGCCTTGGCTGCACAGGTAGGTGGATTAGGTATGGCACCAGGTGCCAATATCGGGATACCAACAGCTGTGTTTGAGGCAACCCATGGCACTGCACCCAAATATGCCGGCCAGGACAAGGTGAATCCCGGCTCTTTGATATTGTCCGGGGCAATGATGCTCGATCACATAGGATGGGACAAGGCCGCTGATATGATTCGCTCTGCTGTCGAAGATACAATCATGGATAAGGTGGTCACGTATGATCTTGAACGCCAGATGGAGGGCGCAACACTGGTGAGCTGTTCAGGGTTTGGGAAGGCAGTTATTGACAGATTGGGATGATATTTTGAACCCCGCCAGGGGGTTTATATGAAAATAGCTATCAGCTCTCAGCGATCAGCTTAAAGAGAAAGATAGAATAGATTCAATTCTTAAGACCTTTGCATAATTGAAGAGCCTGTCATTGCGAGGAGACCGTAGGCCGACCTGGCAATCCCATTGGTTGCAGGCACTTTGAGATTGCTTCGCTAAAGCTCGCAATGACAAATTGGATATTACGCAAAGGTCCTATCCTATCTGAAGGTTTTACAACGGACAACAAACAAAAAAACTGCTGCCGGAAATAAAGGTTGTATGAAGTGCTTTCTTATTCTTGAGATAAGGAAACGCCAAATGAAAGATCTTGACATGGATAGCCATTTAGTTCAATCATAGGATAAGTTTGGATTTTGCTTATTTAATGTAGTTTTTTGATTCCTTTATAAGAGAAAGGGGGCCAATTATGGAACAAAAGGCGTTTTATCAAAGGGTGCTCATCCCAATTGGCATTGTAATGCTTCTCATGATCCTGTCAATCAATATCTATAATGTCTCCCCAAAGATAGGGCTTGGCCATCCAGCCCTGGGCCGGGTAATATCAAACATTTCAGCCATTTTTATGTTTATAAGTATATGGCTGGGGGGTTTTATAGCGCTTCCGTATGCCTTCAGGGCAGGGGCCACTATGAAGGAAAAAGTCCTGGTATGTCTGGCCACGCCTGCTGTCTGGGTGGCAAAGACGATATACATGGCAGGATCCATCTATTCCGGATGGGAACTGGTTTACTGGTCCTTTAATACTTTAACCATCGGGGTAATAGGGAGCGCCCTTCTTAATATGGGTGCCGCTGAGACCATATGCAGGTTGGTGTATAAAAGCAAGGGGCTAATCCCGGAGAAGGTCTTTCAGCCATCTGTTATAACCACGTTCTTAATCGGCCTTATTATTGTAGTGCTGGGCCTCTGGAATGGGGGGACCCTTTTGTTTTATATATTTGTAGATATATATACTATGCTCTTCTACTGATCAGTGAATATTTTTACTACATAAAAAGGAGGTTGGTATGTCAGCAATCATTAAAGATAGCCTTTTTAATAAAGACATCTCAAGGAGAGAACTCCTTGAGATCTTTGGGGGTGTGATGGCTGCCGGCATGCTGGATATGTTCACCCCAAAATGGGCATTTTCTGCACCTGCCCAAAGGCCTAATATCATCTTTATCCTAAGTGATGATCACCGCTGGGATCATTTGAGCTGTATGGGCCACCCGTTTCTCAAGACACCCAATCTCGACAAATTGGCCAGCCAGGGGGTCATGTTTGATAATGCCTTTGTAACCACATCCCTGTGCAGCCCCAGCCGGGCAAGTTTTCTTACTGGACAGTATGCCCATACACATGGTGTGAAGAATAATATTACACCATGGAATAATCAGAATGTGACATTTATGGAACGATTAAAGAAGGCCGGCTATGACACAGCATTTATAGGCAAGTGGCATATGCCTGGTAAGGGCCTGCCTGCCCTGAGGGGACTAGACAGATTCATATCCTTTACTATCCAGAGGGGCCAGGGAAGATATTTTAACTGTCCTTTGATAGTCGATGGGGTGGATACACCATCCCGCAAGGAATATATTACAGAGGAGCTTACCGACTACGGCCTGGAATTTATTAAACAAAAAAGGGATAATCCGTTCTGCTTGTATCTGTCTCTCAAGGCAGTTCACCATAGGTGGCTACCGCCTGAGGATCTGAAGGGTATCTACAGTGATGTGAAAGACCTGGGCTTGCCCAAAGAGGCAGACAACTGGTTAGGTTTTGTCAATAACCATATCATCTATGGGACGTTAGGCTCATTGGACGATATGTACAGGAGATATTGTGAAACCATTGTGGCCATAGACCGCCAGGTTGGGCGTCTATTAGACAATCTTGATAGCCTGGGGCTTGCTGACAATACTGTTGTAATCTATGCCGGTGATAATGGCATATTCTGGGGTGAACACCGCTTGGTTGATAAGCGCTTTGCCTATGAAGAGTCTATCCGTGTTCCCTTTATGGTTCGTTATCCAGGTCTTATTAAAAGCCCTGGGAAACGCCTTTCTCAGATGGTGCTCAATATAGACCTTGCACCCACCATACTGGATCTGGCCGGATTGAAGGTACCGGAAAATATGCATGGGAAAAGCATTGTCCCTCTGCTTGCCTCAAGGGATGTCTCATGGCGAACATCGTGGTTGTACGAATATTTCCTTGATTTTCCATATACAGTGCCCGGCATAAATGCCGTCCGTACAGATAACTATAAGTATATCGAGTATCAAAGTAAAGATTATCCGCCTGAATTGTATAATATCTCATCAGACCCAAAAGAAAAGAATAACATCTATAAAAACAAACAGGCAACTCAAATACTTGGTGAATTGCAACAGGAGCTAATAAGGCTTAAAAAGGAGTCCGGGGCTTTAGATATGTGACCCTTACCCGCTCATTAAAGGTCTTATAACCCATCGTATCCTTTTCGGACACAACCAAGCATGAAAAAGTATTCAGAATCCAGGAGCCAGAATGCTTCCGATTGGATTATTACGTGTATCCTAACTTCTCGATTCTGACTTCCGACTCCTTTTTCATATAAACGCGCATGAGCGATCCACGCTCACAACCAAGCGTGAAAACATGCCGGGGATGAGAAAAACACCCGTCCCTGAAAACTGGCCCCTGATCCCTTTTTTCATATGAATCTATCAGGATCTGCGAGCCCCCCAGAGTCTGAATGCCTTCATAAGTATCAGTGATAGTACCAGTATGCCGAAGAAGGCCAGAAGGGTGAATTCTACGCTCCAACCCCACAATACAGGAGCACTTACTAAAAGCATGCTCCCTAGAATGATGGGTGCAGCGAATATGAGCATTAGTCCTAGCTCTACAGCCACCGTGGTCTTGAATTCCGGATCTGCTATCCTGAGCAGCAAAAGTCCGCTGGATACTGTTCCGGTTACAGTGCCATATATAGCGACTGTCCTCTCGAGGTTATAAGACCAGATCCTGCCACCAAGATATACCACTATTAAAGTGGTTATAATCCCGTTTGTAATGGCAATTAGCGAGATAGGGAGTATGTATTCCCATACGACCACCATCTGTACCGCCATCACGGTAGATACGATCAGGAAATCCACTGCCCATCCGGTGATCCTTCGCTGGAGACCAGGGTCGATCAGATGTACTATGCCGATTTTTCCCATAAACCATCTTATGATAAGGGCTATAACCATTCCGAAGAAGAAGAAAAAGCCCCATAGCATTTTAGCCAGTTCAGGTGACATAATTCGCCCCATGCCTGCTACAAGGGCATAGGTCAGGATATAGACAAGCCCTACTAGGGCCACATGGAATGTAAGTGTGTCTATATTTCCAGAGTGCATTGTAAGGTTGCCTGCCGGCTCCTTTTCTTGATTTTCTGGAATGATACCTGCTAGAAAATCTTGAGATAACCCCTTTTGGGTATAGGTAGCACGGCCTTTTCGAATCCCACGGTTGACAATGGGCACTCCGACAAAAAAGGCAAAAAGAAAGCCGATTGCAGCAAATGTCAGCCCTATTGTGGCGGCATGCGCAAAACCAAACCCCTCCCAGACCTTGCCGATCGACAATGCTTGGCCTGGCCCTTCTGTGAAGCCAAGCGGCGCAAGGAAACCAAAGGTCGGGAAGAGCTTCAGCCCGAAGATGCCAAGCAGTATTACGAATAGGCCGCCGATTATCGCCTGGGTGGAGATTGCCACTCCTTCTATAAGTGCCATCCACAATGGCCCCTTAACGAGGTCCTTGCCGCCTCCAACAGTCTTTTTCTCACCACCTGTATACGTCAACCCCACTGAGATGAAAGAGATGTTGAAGAAGTGGTAGGCAAGTGTCTCCAGAAGAGATGTTGGCAAATGGATAACACCAGTACTTATGAGTATCAATCCTAGGATGCCACCTATCAGGCAGCTTGGAATGAGGAAATGCTGGAAGAACTTCAGTCTGGCCCTTAAGAAAACCCCGGCTAAAAGAAAGATCGCCAGATAGCCAAAGGCGATAAATGGTTCAAAAGGGAAGGGAATATTCATTTTAGTACCTCCTGCAATATTTCATTCTACAGCCCTTAACGCAGCTGTATTAATTAACCAAGAGACCTTACCATAATATAATAAATACGTCCAAGCCCTTGGTCTTTTTCTTACCTAAATCATAAGCTTAAAGTGCGGTTCCTGGTTGGTAATGACCTCGACAAGCGTTGGTTTATTGTTTTCCATGGCCTCTTTGAGGGCTGGTTTGAGCCTATCCGGGTCATCTATCTTTATCCCCTCGCATCCTGCTGCTCGGGCATATGCTGTAAGGTCAGGTGCCGGATAGGAGGTTGAGATCTTCCTGTCAGGCGCCTGGAAGTCCCTTACATTGCCAAGGATTGAATTGTTCAGTACAACATATGTAACCGGCACATTATAATGCCTTGCAGTCTCAAGGCAATGGAGCATCATCATCATGCCGCCGTCTCCGCATATTCCGATCACCTTTTTATCTGGCTGAACAATCTGTGCCCCTAATGCGGCAGCAACGCCCCAGCCCATCCCTCCTGCACCTCCGGGGGCAAATATCTGGCCCGCCTTCTTTGACTGAAAATGTTTGGCAACCCATTGGCGGTTGTTGCCTGCATCAAGGCATATTATCCCATCTTCGCCCACGGCCTCATTTACCTCTTTTATGGTCCTTTCAGGTGCAATGGGTGTTTCGTCAGAGGAGAATGCCTCACACGAAAAGAATCCGGTTTCCTCTTTGAGCCTTTTCAAGGCCTCCACACGTTTATTCACATCTATGACTACAGATCTTTTTTTTATTGATTCTATAATTCTTCTTAACCCCAGTTTTGCATCGGATGTGATGCCTAATGTAACAGGAACAGTCCATCCGGTATTCAATCCCTCGATGTCCATATGTATAATCTTCTGTTGTTTGGGGTTGATAAAATCGGGCGAGAGCATCTTGGTGTTCTCTGGCGCAAGGCAGGTGCCCACTGCCAGTAGAAGGTCAGCGCCTTGGATCTTTTCGTTTGCTGCCTTCTGGCCAATCTGCCCCATGGTTCCCAGGGCCAGGGGGTGAGTCTCAGCTATCCCGCTTTTCCCCATATAGCTTGTAGCAACGGGCATGCCGATAAGTTCTGCCAGCTCCCGGACCTCCTCATAGGCCCTCGCACAGTGGATTCCCCTCCCTGTTATCATAACAGGGTCTTTTGCCTCTACCAGCATTCTTGCTATCCTGTCGGCATCTTTATCTGAGATGCAAGCAGGGCGGATGCCGATATATCCGTCTATTGGATATAATCTGGGGTTTGATGTATCAGGATCGATTGTCTCACCGAACGCATCCCATCTTGCAAGGACGCAGGCTGGGCCGGGTCTACCTGTTGTTGCATGTTTTATTGCGAGCTGGATTCCATGCGCAAACTCGTCTGCGCCTACTGCATAGGTTGTATATTTGGTCATTGAACGCATAATATTTGGAAGGTCAAACGAACCGTATTCCCCGGATCCAGACTGCCATGGGCCATGTTGTACCAACCCTGAGTAGTCACTGACATCAGTGATGATAAGCATTGGTGAACCAGCCATGTAGGCCTCTAGTATTCCAAAGGCTGCATTTGAAGCCGCCCATGCACCCTGGGCGATTACAACCCCTGGCCTTCCAGTCAGCCTCCCGTACATATCGGCCATACAGGCTGCAGCGCCTTCATGCCGGGTAAGCACGCTTCGTATCTTGTCTTTTTTATCAAACAGTGCATCATATAAAAGCAAGGCAGCGCCGCCTGGTATGCCAAAACAATGATCAATACCTGCCTCGATAAGGATATCTACAACCTCTTGTATTACAGGCCTTTCCATAGTCCCTCCTTTTTTTGGCTTTCTTTTCTTACCGTTGCCTTAAACCCTTTTATCCACCCTTTTTGGCCACCTCTTCTGTAGTAAGCGCAAAACATTGCCTTGTGACCTCCAGGGTCCTTTCTATATCCTCTTTTGTGTGGGCAGCACAGATAAACCAGTTGTGGTGAGGATGGAGGAAGATGCCCCTTTTGGCTGCCTCTCCGCAGAAGAATCTGTTTAGCGAAAGATCTGTGTCCCCTTCAAACCTCATGAAGGGCATAACAGGATGGCCTGTATAGTGTATATCCAGGCCCAATTCTTCTGCCTGGGATTTTATGCCTTGTTTCAGCTTGATCCCCAGGGCATATATATTTTCTATTACCCCATCTCTTTCTATGATCTTCATGGTGGTGATAGCAGCTGCCATTGGCACTGCTGCAAAGAAATGAGTCCCTGTAAAATAGACCCCTTCTGCGGCGGCCTTATTGCTGTTCTTACCCATAATGGCAGAGATGGGGTATCCATTGGCCATGGCCTTTCCAAGACATATAAGGTCAGGGTGTGAGCCATAATAACAGTGAGAACCATTATTGTGAATCCTGAAGCCGCAGCGTATGTCATCCATGATAACAAGTATGCCCTCTTTGTGGCATATGTCTTCGAGCTCTTTATAGAAGCCCTCTTTCGGCATGACCTGGTCTGCCATGGCCGGGTGATGGTGAGGGGTCAGCATGACCCCTGCTATATCATCTTTATTTTCATCTATAAGGACCTTGAACTGGTCAATGCCATTATACTCAAAGGAAAGGATATGTGCGCGATATTCATCGGGGACACCGGCGCTGCTGTTTGAACACCAGAAGTGTGCGCCATTATATGCCCCTTTTACGACCACTATCTTATTCCTTTTGGTATGATGGCGGGCTATGGCTGTTGCATATGTAGTCACATCTGATCCGTTCTTGCCATATGCCACCCAGTCCGTCCCGTCAATCAGGCCTACCATGACTTCTGCCAGTTCATTCCATTTGTCAGTGGGGAGTGTAAAGGAATTCCCTTTTCTCATCTGATCCATTGCAGCCTCATCAACCTCCGGATTACACATGCCCAGTATGTTTGTCCCGAATGAGCACATGTAATCTATATATTCATTGCCATCCACGTCCCACACATGAGAACCCTTGCCTTTCGTAAAGAAACAGGGATAAGAACCGTATGTCAGGAAATAAGGATTCCTTGGCCCATAGATGCCATTTGGTATCATCTTCTTGGCCTCATCAAACATCTGATAGGATTTTGCAAAAGAATATTGTTTCATCTCATACCCCCTTAAATTTATTCTAGAAGATTATTGCCTTAATTTTCTTACCCCTTGTGCCTATTTTCATATAAATCATTCGTCAAGGGCGGAAAGGAATATCTCAATAGCCACTATCCCTTACTCTGCACGGACAAATTCCCATTTTAAAGGGGTACCACCCCTTTAATTCCCCCTTTGAAGGGGGCCAGAATGAATTCCCCCTTTGAAGGGGGCCAGGGGGATGTTATTGGGAGAGCAACACCCCCCCTCAAGGGGGGATTTTCTCCGACAGGCGCTAAAATATGCATTTCAATCCCCTGATCCCTGCCAAATATTTTTCATACAAATTCTATCCCTGTAGGGCATATTTCCCTTAAGCGGGCCGATGAAGACAAAAGGCTCCTACAAAACTTTGTGCCTGTCTCCACATAAACCAATCAAACTAATAAAACCAATGAAACCAACAAAACTATATAACAACTTTTTCATATAAATACTCTTTAACTCTTCACTATTTACTATTCACTCTTCACTTTCTTACACATACATCATCTTAACAGATAAGGGATCTCCACCCTTAAGGCATCATAGGGGCATTCAACCTCACACGGCAGGCAGAACCAGCATGTCCTGAACTTACCAAAAGGCTGACCGCATGAGTAGCAGCGCCTTGCCTCTTGCCTGGCAGTCTCTTTATCCAGACCCTGTTCTATTTCCCTAAAGTCCATTTCACCTTTAAACTGCCTTTGTGGAATCTTTGCCCTCTTAATCGGGGCTGCCTTACTGATATCGATCTCGAATTCGGTCTCTACAGGGCCAATGTACTCACGGCCATAATAGAGGTGCTCCCCCTTGAGGAATCGATCAACCGAGACAGCGGCCTTACGGCCAGAGGCCATGGCCTCTACAACCGTTGAGGGGCCACCTGCAACATCGCCTGCCAAGAAGATCATCTCGTCCGGACTCTGGAGTGTTATGGGATCAACCGTCGTACCCTTTTCGCGGGTCAGGCCAATCTTCTTAAGAAATGCCCTGTCAGGGGTTTGGCCAATAGCCACGATGGCTGTGTCCGCCTCTAAGGACATCAGCTCGCATGTATCAAAACAAGGTTTAAATTTAGAGTTTTTATCAAATACTCTAAGACAGCGCTGAAAATTGACACCCTTCAGGATGCCATTGCGTGAAAAAAATCTCGTAGGTCCCCATGAGCATTCAAGTTTGATCCCCTCTGAGAGCGCACCCTCTATAGCCCATGGGAATGACGGGATCTCATCCCTTGACTCCAGACAGACCATGGTAACATCTTTGGCCCCTAACCTTAAGGCTGTCTGGGCAGCGTCTACAGCCACGTTCCCACCCCCGATCACGACTACCTTTTTGGCTATTGTTGGAGCCCTGCCTGAGCGGATCTCATGTAAGAAGGGAAGTCCATGATAGATCCCAGGGATGTCTTCTCCTTCAATACCCAGTTTACTGTAGTTTGAACAGCCTGTAGCAATGACAATGGCATTGAACTCATCTTTTAGCTCATTAATTGTTTTGTCTTGCCCGAGAGATATGCCACATTGAAGATTTATCCCCATATCTTGCAAGAGCCCCAGTTCTTTTTCTAAGACCTCCAGAGGTAACCTGAATTCAGGGATAGCCCAGCGCAACATCCCGCCAGGTGCATCCTCGGCCTCAAAGATGGTCACTATATATCCTTTCATCCCGAGGGTATAGGCAGCCATCAAACCGGCTGGCCCGGACCCGATTATGGCAGCCTTTTTCCCGGTGTTGAGGGCAATGTCCGGTAAGGGGGGAGTATCGTTTAAGGAAACTTTATCGCTCAGATAACGTTTCAGGGCCCTGATGGCTACTGTCTCGCCTTCTATCTTCTTGCGGTGGCATTTTCCCTCGCATGGTTGAGAACAGATTCGACCGAGAATTCCAGGGAAAGGCAGTGTTTCCCGTAACAACTCCATGGCCTTAAGCTCTTCACCCCGGGCAATCAACTGGATATAGCCCTGGACGTTTACCCCCAGGGGGCAGGCCTGCCTGCATGGGGAGAGTTTCATTCTCAGGTTATCCATGGGGCATGTCTCTACGCAGATACTGCAGAAGACACATTTATCCTTGTCGATGACGATATTATCGGACAGGCCCTCCAGCAGATTTGATCCTATCACTTGTCTTCTCCCGTAAGCTTGATGATGTCTTTGTGGGAGATCTTGACGTCTTCAGGCACCTCCCCCTGTGAGAGGACAATATGCTTCAACCATTTTTCGTCGTTTCTATGTGGGTAATCTGTCCGGTAGTGCCACAAACCCCATCGGCTTTCCGTTCTCTCCCTGGAGGCATAAGCGCTCATGGTGGCACACTGAATGATGTTTTCCACCTCGTAGACCTTGAACAGGTCGTGCATGTCTCTTATACGAACCAAGTCGGTTATCTCCTTACGAAATCTGTCCATCCACCACAGGGCCTTGTCTAATTTGTATGCGTTTTTTGGCGGGGTAATATAGTCATTGATCATCCGCCTGACCTTGTATTCAAACTCTTCAATGGATATCGGGTTATTCTTCTGCTCAAATCTTTTGTCTCTGTCCTTTAAGGTAGATGCCACATGGGTGGTATCCAGTTCCACTGCTTCGGCCTTTGCTGCATATTCTGTAGCACTCTCTGATGCAATTTCTCCAAAGACGAAGGCCCCTGAGAGGTGGCCTCTGGCCACAAGGGAGGTGTCACCAGCGGCATAAAGCCCGGGGACAGTGGTCTCGGCATCCTCGTTTACACGCACCCCGGTCAGTCCGTGACCGCCACACAAAAAGCATTCGGTAGGCCACAGTTCGATCTCGCCACTACGGAAATCCACATCCCTTCCCCTATAAAATCGTTTTTGAACAGGGCGCTCAGTGGTAAAGAGAATATCCTCAATCTCCCTGATCTTTTTCTCAGGAAGGTGGCTCATGACGATCCGCATGGGACCTTTGCCTGCATGGTGTTCATCAAGCATGGATTTGATTGAAGGGTGGTCCTCTTTCCTGATATCCCCAAATGCGTTTAGAAGGTTAGCGCCCCGGGTCAGGGTGATGTATAGAAGGGGTGCGTTGATGTCTTTTACAATATAATAGATAAGGGTATATTCAAAACCGCTCAACTCGGCCCCGGCCTTGTAGGCCAGGCAATACCCGTCTCCTGTGTTGCCTGGAAAATCGTATACCCCGTAGAGGTAGCCGTTATTAGGCAGGCCAAAACGCGCCGTACCACCAGCAGACAATATAACTGCCTTGGCCTTGCAGACAACGATCTCACCTGTGCGCACGTTCATACCGATGGCCCCGACGATCCTCTTGCCGTTTTTGAGAAGTTTTACAACCATAACCCGGTTAATGACCTTGACGCCTATATCCCTTACCCTTTTGGCCAGGATGGTCTTCAACTCAGGCTCCTTCATGGTCACGCAAAACCGCCCCTTGGGGTGTACCTGCAAGACCTCGTATCTGCCATTCGCATCTGTTGGAAAACAAACACCCCAGGATTCCAGCTTCTTCAGAAGCGGCCAGCTCCTTTTGGCCATGCGGTAGCTGGGCGGTTCGTCCACGATGCCCTCACATGCCAGCCGGGTTGCTTCCACATACAGCTCCGGCGTTGATATCCCAGGCACCGTAACGATGTTGAGGGCATCCATTCCACGGGGAATACACCCGGAATACTTTATGTCCCCCTTTTCAAAGATTGCCACCTCCTGGTGAGGGTCTATTTCTTTTGCCCTAATCGCTGCCATGGCCCCGGCACTGCCGCCGCCAATGATGAGGATATCACAATTGATTACAGGATAATCTTGCTTCATGTATCTTTCCACCGAACCCTTTTTAAGATGAAGGCCTCTTTCTTAACATCTCGATGAACAAGGCAGTAGCCCCTTCCTTTTTTACGAAGCCATCAAAATTTAGGAGCCCCCCAGAATTTGAACAGCTTAATAAATGCTAGAAATAACACCATCAAGCCGAAAAAGACCAGGACCGTCAAACCAACGCTCCAGTCCCACCACACAGGGCCGTTTACCAGGAGTGTGCCGCCTAAGATGATTGGCACGGCAAACAGGTTCATCAAGCCTATCTCAATGGTTGTTGGGCCCTTAAACTCCGGGTCTACTATCCTGAGTAATAAGAGTCCGGTCGCTATCGTCCCGGTTACAGTCCCAAAGATGGCAAGTAGTCTTTCGAGATTGTAAGACCAGATCCTCTTTCCAAGATATAATACAACTAAAAGGGTTAAGATCCCGCTTGTAAGGCTGATTGCCAAGATCGGAAGGATGTATTTCCATACGATCACCACCTGTATGGCCGTGACCGTAGATACGATCAGAAAGTCCACTGCACATCCTGTAATTCTTCGTTGAAGACCCGGATCAATCAGGTGCCTCACGCCGGCCTTTCCCATCAATGTCCTTACTATGATAGCTATGATCAATCCGAAGATGAAAAAGAACCCCCATGATGTCGCAGCAAGGTCAGGGGGCAAAACTCCGGCTAACATCTTCACAAGGGCATAGGTTAAGAGATAAACAAGCCCTATTAGCGCTGTTTGAAAGGCAAGTGTCTCCACATTCCCGGAGTGCATTGTCAATTCGCCAGCCGCCTCCTTTTTCTGGTCTTTCGGGATTATGCCTACTAAAAAATCTTGAGGCAGCTCCTTTGGGGCATGGGTAGCAAGGCCCTTTCTGATCCCCCAGTTGGCAAGGGGTACCCCAACAAAAATGGCAAAGAGAAAGCCAATCGTGGCAAAGGTCATCCCTATTGTTGCGGCATGTGTAAATCCGAAGCCCTCCCAGACCTTACCAAACGACAATGCCTGGCCCGGGCCCTCTTCGAATCCAAGTGGCGTAAGGAAACCAAAAGTGGAGAAGAGATGAAGCCCAAAGATACTGAATAGTATGACAAATAAACCACCGACTATCGCCTGCAGAGAAAATGCCACACCCTCTGTGAGTGCCATCCATAAGGGTCCCTTGAGATATTCCTTACTGCCTCCAACAGGTTTCTCTTTGTTATCGCTGTATGTCAACCCCACTGAAATGAACGAGATGTTAAAGAAATGGTAGGCAAATGTCTCCAGAAGAGAGCTCGACAAGTGGATAACACCTGTACTTGTGAGTATCAAGCCCAAGATACCTCCTATCAGGCAACTTGGGACGAGAAAGTGTTGGAAAAAAACTATCTTGGCCCTCAAGATAACCCCGATCAAAAGAAAGATAGCCAGATAGCCAAAGACGATAAATGGTTCAAAAGGGAACGGAATCTCCATTTTACAACCTCCTAAAATATTTATTCTATCGCCGCCTTTGGGCTAACTTATAATATCCCTAAAGACTAGCCATTGAATATTCTTCTCGGACACAGAAGTGACATTGGCAAAGAGTTGTTGAATTATCATCATCCTTGTCCTGTCTCTGCTGGATATATTTCCTCCCTGCATATACCGTTATATTTCAATCATATCTCATTAGAACTCGATCATCAATGCCTTTTCAGCTAAATTAATAAAGTGTGAGAAGAGGTCTTCATGTGTAATGCCGTATGCATCTTCAAAAAATTCTTTTCTCATTAGAACTATCTGCGTAACACCAAAGATTTGTCCCCACAGGATAAGCATTACTTGTCTTGGGGAAAGCGAAGTCTTAATAATATTATTTTTAATGGCATCTTTTATTGCTTTTGTAATGATGTCTGCACTCTCATCTGTTGCCTTTTGGCATTCAGTTTTAAAGTATCCATTTTCCTCGTCTTGTGCCTTTTTATAGTATATACAAGTTTTGGACTCATATGCCATTATAAGATCAAAATATTCAGGATGTCTTATAAAAAAATTAAAATATGCCCTTCCCAGTTCAATAATCTTTGGATACTTCTTCTCCGGGCTGTCAAAGGCGTCTTTAAGCATGGAGTTCAAGATCTTTAACCCCCTGAGTACTACTGCTAAAAACAAATCCTGTTTATCCTTAAAATAAAGATAAACAGTACGCTGGTTGTAGCCTGCTGCGCTTGCAATGTCCTCCATTGTCGCGCTTTCGAAACCCTTTCTAAAAAAGATTTCCTGGGCTATATCCACGATACGATTTTTTCGCTGCTCTTTCTCCCAGTCCTTTCTATCAATTGTTTTCATTTTTCATCACCGCTTAATTATTGAACTGATGTTTTAGTAACAGAACTCCTTCCCAATCTTTTGGGGTTGACAGATTACTCATATGGAATGTATAGACTATTATGAAAAATAATTCAAGCCTTTGAATAATTTTTCGTATATCTGGTAAGGTTGAGGATAATAATGATTTCTCTGCTTATTTTATTCTATATTTTATTTCCAATCCTTGTTCTCTATCTGTGTTACAAGTTTTCATTTTTTAATAAACTGGGGGCAGTTATAATCTGCTATATCGTAGGAATAGCGCTTGGCAATCTGGAAATCCTGCCACCAGATATCTTAAAATATCAGGAAATCATCAAATATGGCTCCAAACCAAATAATTTTTAGGAGGGAAACATGAACAAAGACAGTGTAAAACTTCCGAAAAAAGGCATGGATAAAAAAGAGATCCTGGACATGATGAAGAGCTACGGCCAGGGAGATGCAAACTATAGGGATTCCAAAACCTGGAGTCTTGTGTATTACATAGGAGAGGAACATACCCAATTTCTAAAAGACGCATATAGCCTATACTTTTCTGAAAATGCCTTAAATCCCATGGCCTTTCAAAGTCTCAAGAGGTTTGAGTCTGAAGTGATTCGTATGACTGCGAACCTCTTGAATGGGGATAGAAATGTGGTTGGCTCCATGACATCCGGCGGAACTGAGAGCTGTCTGCTGCCTGTAGTGACCTACCGCGATCTTGCCAGGTCTAAGAGAAGACTATGGATAAAGAAACCAGAGATGATAGCACCTGAGTCTATTCATGTGGCCTGGGAAAAGGCTGCACATTATTTTGACGTGAAGATGGTACATGCCCCTGTTGGTAAGGATTATCGGGTTGATGTGGAAGCGGTAAAAAAACTAATTAACAGGAACACAATAATGCTTTTGGGTTCTGCTCCATCATATCCGCATGGGGTTATTGATCCTATTGAGGAGTTGGGGGCCATTGCTCATGAAAACAACATCCCTCTCCATGTTGATTCATGTCTGGGGGGATTTTTACTGCCATTTGTTGAAAGGCTTGGATATGATATCCCTGCCTTTGATTTCAGGGTGCCCGGGGTGACATCTATCTCTGCGGATGTGCATAAATATGGGTATAGCGCAAAAGGTGCATCCACCGTCTTATACAAAAATATGGATTACATGAGACATCAGATCTATGCATATACCGACTGGTCTGGCGGGATCTATGTCTCTGCAGGTATGCTGGGTACAAGGCCTGGCGGGGCAATCGCCGCAGCATGGGCATCAATGAAGGCCCTGGGTGAGGATGGCTATCTTGAGAAGACCAGGATCGTGATGGAGGCAACAAAAAAGATCATGGATGGAATAAAATCAATCCCGGAACTTGAGATCGTTGGCAGCCCTGATATGAGCGTGTTTGCATATAAGTCCCGATCCAAAAAGGTAAACATCTATGCGGTTGGTGACCAGATGGAACAAAAGGGATGGAACATTGATCGCCTGCAGAGGCCAAAGGCTTTGCATGCAATGGTGACGCCTTTACATGAAAGGGTGGTAGATGAATATATCTCTGACCTTAAAAAATCGGTTGAATATGTAAGAGGTAAGCCGGGCCTTGCCTCAAAGGGGAATGCTGCCATGTATGGGATGATCGCAAATGTGCCCTTGCGGGGAATGATAAAAAAAGAGGTCTTAAAGATGATGGAGGAAATGTATAGCCCTGAAGGTAAGATGCCGAGCCTCGCAAGTGGCGGGCCAGGTGAAGAGAAGGAACCCCTTGTGATGAAAGTCGCGGCAAGGGTTTTAAACGTGATAGATAGGTTTAGAAAAGAAGAATAACCTATTTATCCATGATTATAAATAAAGGAGGAATAAATGATTAACTTGAAAAATATCCCATCAACTAAAGGAGCCCTGGATTCATATGAAGTAGAAAACATATTCCACTCCTGGTCTTATCAGCCTACCCAATCTCCTTTGCGGGTAGTCTCTGCAAAGGGTGTGCGGTTTACCACCGAGGATGGGAGGCAGCGTCTGGATTTCAGCTCCTGCTTTGTGAGCCACAACATCGGGCACCAGGATCCAAGGGTGGTGGATGCAATCTGTGAGCAGGCGCACACCCTCTGCTCTTTTGCGCCAAGCATGTCAACAAGGCCAAGGGCGCTTCTTGGAAAGATGCTTCAACAGATTACGCCTGGTGATCTCTCCCGTTCCTTTATCTCCCTTGGCGGGACAGAGGCCAACGAGGCTGCAGTAAAGATCTGCCACCAGTATACGGGTCGTCGGAAGATACTCTCAAGGTATCGGAGCTATCATGGGGGAACAGCCACCTCCATGTCGCTTTCTGCTGGAGATGCCAGGAACTGGGCGCAGGTTTTAGGTGGGACAGATTTGGTTAGCGTCCCTCAGCCATATTGTTATCGCTGCATGTTTGGTAAAAAATATCCTGAGTGTGATCTTCAGTGCGTAAAGTACATAGATGAAGTGATTGAATTAGAGGGTGGCGGCGATAAGGTGGCTGGTATTATTTGTGAGCCAGTGACCGGCGCCAATGGTATTATCGTGCCCCCAAAGGAATATTTTCCCATGCTCAGAAAGGTCTGTGACAAGTGGGGAATCCTTTTGATCACTGATGAGGTCATGAGTGGGTTTGGCCGCACAGGCAAATGGTTTGCCATGGATCACTGGGGGGTAGTGCCTGATATTATGACTATGGCCAAGGGCCTTACTAGTGCATATGTACCACTAGGGGCTACCATTGTTAGGAAGCACATAGGAGACCACTTTAAAGAACAGTTTTTTAGCCATGGGGCCACCTATGCAGGACATGCCCTTGGCTGCGCAACCGCACTAAGGGTGATACAGATCTACCAGGAAGACAATCTCATCGAGAATTCCGAGAAGATGGGTAAATACCTCCTTGAAAAGGCAATGGAACTTAAAGATAAGCATCCATGCATCGGTGATGTCCGCGGGCTCGGGCTGTTTGTAGGTTTAGAGCTGGTAAAAAACCGCAAGACTCGAGAACCCATTATGCATTTGAATGCAAAGATTCACCCGGGTATGAATCCCAAGCTCGAGGTGGCGAAAAGGCTGGGTGAGTTGGGGATGATAGCCATGGCAGCAAACCCAGGTAATGTCATCGCTATGGCGCCTGCCCTCATCGTCACTAAGGATGAGATCGACGAAGGGGTCGGCATCATGGACAAGGCCCTCGATGTGGCAGACGCATATTCTCAAGAGTGAAGACAAATATGCACGTGTATACTGCTGAACAATGCCTGCGGGCATATATGGAAATGGCTATCAGATCTCAGCATCCAGATATGTCATTACCTTAATGGCCTTACCAGTTTTAATACGTTGCATATACACAAAAGGTAATTCATCTAACTCAATGCGATCCGTGATCAGGGGCCTTGCGTCCAATTTGCCTTCTTCCATCCATTCAAGACATTTGATATTTTCTTCATGCGTATTGGAATATGACCCGGTAAGCCAGACCTCCTTGAAATTTAGCGTAACAGGGATGATACTGGCCTCTGCCATAATGATACTTACGACACACACTGTACCGCCTTTGGCCGCAGTATCAATGCCAGTCTGGATTGATTTTTGTGAGCCAGAGCACTCAAATACCGTATCAAAGCCTAAGCCTTTGGTCTCATCCAGGACACGGCCAACGATATCTTCTTTAGAGGGATTTATAACTATGTCTGCACCAAGATTTTTAGCAAGACCCCTCTTTTCTTTCACCGGTTCAGACACTGCAATGGGGCCGAAACCCAAGATCTTTAACAGCATAGCCAAGGCAAGCCCGATAGTGCCACCCCCTATTATAAGGGCTGAGCCGGCCTTTTTGTCAGAGCATCTTATTCCGTGAAGGGCTGCGGCAAATGGCTCGGCCAGGGCTGCATTTTCAAGATCTACACCCGCTGGGATTGGGATCAGCATCTGGGGATATACCTTGACATATTCAGCAAAACCCCCCTGCATATCTCCTATCCCTATTGAGCGTCTGTTTATTTGACAGAGATATGGCCTTCCTGCTTGGCAATCCTTACATCTTCCGCAAAAGGTAGGACGGATAATAACCCTGGAGCCCGGTTTAGGCCCCTTTACCTGTTTGTCGTTTTCCATGACTATGCCGCTTACCTCATGACCGAGTATGGTCCCGTCCTTTAGGCTTTTGCTCTCTATAAGGGAGTGATCTGAGCCGCAAAAACCCACCTTCATCACCTTAACCAAGACCTCATCGGCCTCCAGGCCAGGCATGGGTACGTCTTCTGCCACAAGCCCTTTTGATCTGTAATATACCACGGCCTTCATTAATATTTAACCCCCTATATTGGATGTTTCACAATACTTATAGGTTATACACCCCTGTTAAGGGGCCAAAGATCAATATTGATATGCCTACACACACAGCGGCAACCAGTGTCATCACAATCCCTGCCTTTGCCATATCCTTGATGGCAAAATATCCGGCTGAGTAGGGAATCACATTGGTTGGCGTCTCCGTAACCAGGATAAAGGCAAGAGAGGATGTGAATGCCGCTGGGGCACAGACCAGCCAGGGATTGATACCCAGATCTGTGGATAGCGCAATAAGCAGCGGGATGATTATGGTGCCGGTCACCGTATTGCTGGAAAACGCCATATGTAACAGGCTTACGCACAGCACAATGGCAAAGACCCGTAGAACCCCGGGCAGTTGAACAACAGGGCCTAAGAGTACCCAGGCCAGCCATCTGGCAGCGCCTGTATTATACATCACCATTCCCAGTGAGATCCCGGCGCAGATCAAGATTATTCCTCCCCAGTCTACATCAGATTGGGCCTGTTTCCATGATATCACCTCTATCCCCGGGATGAAGAGCAACAGGGCACCGCCTAAGGCGACTCCCTGCATTGGCAGGGCTATACTGCCTGCTGTAAGATTTTTGATAAACGGGGTAGCAAGCCAGGTAGCTATGGTTATCAGAAATATAACAAGGGTCCACCTTTCCTTGTATGTGAATGTGCCCATCTCAAGGAGCTCTCTTTTGATTTCGTCCTTACTTATAGGGACCCTTTCTATCTCCGGAGGAAACATCCTTGTGATTACAAACCAGCCGGCAGGCACCATCAGGATAGTTGCAGGCAGCCCCATACTCATCCAGGTGGTGAAGTCTATATTGATATTTGCCAGTTCCTTTAGAAAGCTGATGGTAAGGGGGTTGGGGCCGCACCCGGATGGTGTGGCAATGCCCCCGAAGAGGGGCCCCCATGCACAGGAGATCATCAATGCCTTGCCGAAGTTGCTTTTTAAGGGTTTTACACCGGTTTGTTTTAGGATGGATATGCCAAGGGGCATAAGAATGGCTGCCACTGCCATGTCTGTAATCCACATGGAAAGGCTTGCCCCTACAATGAGAAATCCTAAGATCACCATATTAGGCCGGGTACCCATCACAGAAAGGATCAAATAGCTCAAGCGCTTGCCCAGGCCCGATTGGGAAAAGGCAGAAGAGAGTATTAGCACCCCGATGAAGAAGGCAATTATCTGGTTGCCAAAGCCCAGGGCTATAACATGCTTGAACGAGTCGATCTTGAAGACAGGTATCAGGAGCATTACCATCAGCGCAGTGATACTAAACGGGATTACTTCAGTAATCCAGAGCACTATGGCTAATAAGAGCAGGCCCAAGGCAGCCTTTGCGTTCCAACCAAGAGGGATCAGATCCCCGCCCCTGGCAAGGGGCTGCGGGCATGGCAGATATAGAATAATGGCGAGAATAAAAAAGGCAAGCAGGAAAAACCCCAGCTTATATCCAATCGAATGCCCTTTTTCGGGTGTCATCTTTTGTTCTTGAATATTACCGCTGTTATCTGTCATATTTTTTCACGAATCAATCCTTGATGAACTCGCAAAAAGTCTAAAACGACGTCATTGCGAGCGAAGCGAAGCAATCTCATGCTGTATAACCATCTGAAATTATTAGATTGCTTCGTCGCCTACGCTCCTCGCAATGACATATTCAGTGACTTTTTGCGAAACCATCAATCCTTTCTCGATTTCTATTATCTTAATTATCTCGCCGGCCCAAGCCTCATTTCTCAGGCACGGAATCTTAAATGTATTCCACATATGTCTTTATACCATGGCCAGGGCTTCGCTGCCCGGGCTTATAATATCCGGGTCTGTTACTACATTGATCAGCGATGGCAACCCTGATGCAATCGCCCTGTCCAGCGCTGGGCGGATTTCATCCGGATGTTCTACAAGTTCGCCATATCCCCCCAGATCCTTTACTAAGAGGTGATAATTTACCATCCCCAGTTCTGTGACAGCCGAGATAGGCGCACCGAATTTTAGTTTCTGAGAGTGTCTTATCATACCCCAGCCGTTATCATTAGATACTATGACAACCACAGGTAGCTTGTGGCGGATGGCTGTCTGAAACTCCATAAAATTGAACCCGATCGATCCATCACCGGATATCAAGAACACCCTTTTATCAGGATACATGGCCTTGGCTGCGTTGGCAAATGGCAGCCCCACGGAAAGACAGCCAAACAGCCCTGAATCCATATACCTTCCTCCTTTATGGAGACGTACAGTCATGCCCATCCAGATCTGGGTATCGCCTCCATCTCCTACCAGTATATCATCAGGTCCGATATAGTCTGCCACTTCCTTGCACAGTCTTAATGGGTGTATGGGTGTATCTTTAGAACACCACAGCCCCTGGTAGCCATTCTTTGTATCTGTGTCTACTCGCCTCAGCTCATCGACCCAGGGCCTAAATCTCTCTTTATCCGGAAGATGGTTTGCCTTTTCATTAAGGGTGGAAATATAGGCCTTTATATCACCTGCCAGGGCCAGATCCACTGATATGTTTCTGCCTATTTCGCCTGGGTCTATATCTACCTGGGCGATCCTGGCATCTTGGTTAAAGATGTATCCGAACATAAAATAAAGGTTCATCCTTGTACCTAATATGATAACCAGGTCTGCATTGGTAAAGGCATGGCCTGCTGCGCCTGGGCGGATAGCAAGGGCAGATTCAAAACATAAAGGGTGATCATCGGAGATCATTCCCCTTGCCATGCCTATGGTAAATACCGGCGCGCCCCATTTATCTGCAAGTGATTGAAGCTCAGAAGATGCATCTGAATACCAGGCGCCACTACCTGCTATGATTACCGGCTTCTTGGCCTTGTTGATCATGTCAAGCAGTTTGTCTACCCCGGAGATATCCACGCAGCCCTGAGACACAACTGTATTCGGGGTATTATAAGGGATGTCGATCTCCTTATTTAAGATATCTATGGGGATCTCTAAATAGACGGGGCCTGGAGCTCCTGCCATGGCAGACCTGAAGGCCATATCAAGATATTCAGGTATCCTCTCTGTATTGTAGCAAACCCAGGAGCCCTTTACAAGTGGCTTGATTACAGGTAGCTGCGGCATGTCCTGCAGATCCAATCTGTCTCTTTTGGTAGTGGCAACACCACCTGCAATCAGTACCAGGGGTGTCTGAGACATGTAGGCATTGGCAATACCGGTTATGGCATTACTGAAGCCTGGCCCTGCTGTTACAAGTGCAACCCCCGGTCTTCTGCGCAACCTGCCATATGCCTCCGCGCCAAATACAGCTGCCTGCTCATGCCTGGTATCCAGGGTATATATGCCTGAATCCTTGATCTCGTTGTGAATGGGAGAGATATGCCCTCCGCTTAGGGTAAATATGATATCTACATTATGCTTATTAAAATAATCTGCTACCAATCTTGCCCCTGTAACCTTACTCATAATCTGCTCTCCTCTCGTAATGGTCTTTTGTGAATAATCCCGGATGGCTATAGCTCCATCAGCTGACCGCCTGTTATATTGATGGCCTGGCCGGTCAGATAAGATGCCTCATCCGAGGCAAGGAATGCTGCAGCGTTTGCTACATCTTCAGGCGTCCCTAACCTGCCAAGGGGGATGGTCTTTAGCACCTCTTCCACCCTCTGAGCCACATCTCTTTGCGTGAGTTGGGCCTCTAATTCCCAGCCCCACCTCCTCATTGCTGTATTGATCTGTCCAGGGCAGAGTGCATTCACCCGTATACCCATATCCAGAAGGCCCAGCTCTTTGGCCATGACCTTTGTCAGCATAATAACACCTGCCTTGGAGATACTGTAAGCGCCATTACCCAAAGCAGGGACCTTTCCTGCCCTTGATGCAATGTTTATGATGCAGTCGCCCTTTTTCATCAGGGGTATCATTGCCTTGGATGTGATAAATGTGCCGCTTAGGTTAACATCTATTGTCCTTTTCCATGCCTCATCATCCATGAGGTGGATGAAGTTAGGTGATATGGTGGCGCCGGCATTATTGCAGAGTATATTTAAATGTCCGAACTCGTTTTTGATACGTCCTGCCATATGGGCTACAGAGGTGGAATCTGTTATATCCGCTGCTATCCATATACAGCGAACACCAAGGCCTTCTATCTCAGCACACAGATCATTCATGCTGTTTTGACTACCCTCAACGTCCTTAATCTCTGCAATATCATTTAAGACTATATGCACCCCATAGCCGGCCAATTTAGTTGCAATTGCAAAACCGATCCCTTTAGAATCGCCTGTCCCTGTAACCAGGGCAACCTTGTCCTTTAATCCCCGCATCACCTACCTCCCAAGATCTTTATTCATCTGGCCTTTTTATAATCGATTTGAAGAAATCATAAGTCTTTCTTATCATAAAATTATCCATAATATATCAAGACAAGAGGTTACTCATCGCCCCGTTTCTCTTCAATATATCTTACACAGTATCTTACTGGCAATAGATTTCTCAATTTTTATTTAGATGGGCTTGGATAATGATCTGCTTGACATATCCGCATCTTGATATTAAATTTACCCACGTCACTTTTTCATGCCCGGGTGGTGGAATTGGCAGACACAAGGGACTTAAAATCCCTTGAGACTTGTTCTCGTGCGGGTTCGATTCCCGCCCCGGGCACCAGTGAATGAAAGGCTCTACGTTTAGTGTTTTTTTGAAGTCCCTTGCTGTTTTGTCCCCATCCTGTTCCATTTTTCGGAGTATGGAGGATAAAAACAAGGGAAGTTCTCCCGACTGTAAAAGCAACACAGGATTGATTTCCTATCTTTATCTCCATGTGCACTTAAAAGGCTTTGGTGTCAATGGCACAAAGGACGGTGAATGTATTTGCCAATTAATGCATCAAATTAGTATGCCAAATATACCCTTTGGATTGAATGTATGAAAACCATATCAAAACATTTCTTGAATGGTCCGAGTTGTATATAGATAGCAGATATCTTCAGCTTCCAGCCAAAGAGAGACCTGCCCTTTTATTCTTTAGAAAAAATCAACGGAGCACCACTTGACTTTATTCAGCTCGCCATTATACTTTAAATTACAGTGCTTTCTTTTGAATAGGTCAGGGACTAAGCATAGGGGCCTTGAAAAATCAGGTTCCTTTCTGCAATTTTCCGTTGTTATTGTGTTATATGGATTGTTACTTAAAATGCAATATATATTGGAAAAAAGGGGAAAGTCCGTATAGTAATTGTTAGCCGATAATTAAAATTTATTGTCCCATTCGGGGAATGGGAGAAAAACCCTCGCCTTTAGGCGAAGACTTTAGTATGCTTGCGGTGTGGAGCACTATAGAAAATCGAGTCACACAGTATATGACATCAAATATCACATTGTTTGGATAACCAAATACCGCAAGCCGGTTTTGAGGGGCGATGTAGCAGAACGGGCGCGGGATTTAATCAGAGAAATATGTAAAGCAAGGGATGTAGAGATTATCAGGGGGCATATATCAAGGGAGCATGTGCATATATTTGTATCGGTTCCGCCGCATATTTCGGTCAGTCAATTAGTGCAATCAATAAAGGGTAAGACTTCGCGCAAGATGCTAATGGAGTATAAGGGTTTGAGCCGTAAGTTTTGGGGGCGACATATGTGGGCGAGGGGCTATTTTGTGGCGAGTTCTGGCAATGTAACAGATGAGGTGATCATAAAATACATTGAGGAGCAAGGCAAAGAGCCTTCCGATGGTGAGTTCAAGACAAGTGATGATCTTTAGTTGGTTTACAACCAATGGGCAAAGCTATCGCCTTTAGGCGATAGTAGTTTAC